>Ga0209606_1000053_pt1 | contig 189329 bp, 164 predicted proteins | sample AD_UKC057_MetaG_FD_184412 | JGI IMG/M metagenome (GOLD analysis project Ga0209606, IMG submission 184412) | Active sludge microbial communities of municipal wastewater-treating anaerobic digesters from USA - AD_UKC057_MetaG (SPAdes) (version 2) | ecosystem: Engineered > Bioreactor > Anaerobic... | reverse complement strand
ATCAACGACACCCTGGTCTGCGGCGCCGGTCTGTGCCACGAGGACGTCGCCGCCTTCGTGGTCCGGGAGGGACCCGAACGCGTTCGGGAGCTGATCGATTGGGGGGTCTCGTTTACGCGTTCCGACAGCGCGACCGCCGCCGCCGTCTACGACCTGGGCCGAGAGGGCGGCCATTCCATGAGGCGGGTTCTCCATTCCGACGATCTCACCGGGAGGGAGATCGAGCGGGCCCTGATGGCCAAGGCCGCTTCGAAGCCGAACATCCGGATCTTCGAGAACTATTTCGCCATCGATCTGGTCCGCAAATCCAAATTGACCGGCGTCCGTGCCCCGGGGGCGGACCGCTGCCTCGGGGCCTATGTGTTCGATGTGAACCGGCAGCAGGTCCACCGCTTCCGGGCGAAGTTCATCCTCCTCGCGACCGGGGGGGTCGGCAAGGTCTACCTGATCACGACCAACCCGGATATCGCCACCGGCGACGGTGTCGCCATGGCCTACCGGGCGGGCGCGCGGATCGCCAACATGGAGTTCATCCAGTTCCACCCGACCTGCCTGTACCACCCCGACGCCAAGGCCTTTCTGATCAGCGAGGCCGTGCGCGGCGAGGGCGGCATCCTGAGGCTCAAGAACGGCTCGTCCTTCATGGAGCGGTACCACCCGCTGAAGAGCCTGGCCCCGCGGGACGTCGTCGCCAAGGCCATCGATACGGAACTGAAAAAATCAGGCGACGAGTACGTCCTTCTCGACATCACCCACCGCGATCGCGATTTTCTGAAGTCGAGGTTTCCCAACATCTACGAAACCTGCCTGGAGTTCGACATCGACATCACCCGGGACCCGATCCCGGTCGTGCCCGCGGCGCATTACCTCTGCGGGGGCGTGGTCGTCAACGCCTGCGGGGAGACCAGCATCGAGCGCCTGTTCGCCTGCGGGGAAGTCTCGTGCACCGGCCTGCACGGCGCCAACCGCCTGGCGAGCAACTCGCTGCTCGAGGCCATCGTGTACGCCCACCGCGCGGTGGAACGCATCGCCTCCGTCTACCGGACCGTGGAGATCGACGCCCTGCCCATTCCGCCCTGGGACCCCGGCGGGGCGACGGAAAGCGACGAGTCCGTGGTCGTGTCCCACAACTGGGACGAAATCCGCCGCTGCATGTGGAACTATGTCGGCATCGTTCGCTCCGACAAGCGGCTCGAACGCGCGGAACGGCGCATCGAACTGATCAACCGCGAGATCGACGACTATTACCGGAATTTCATCATTACCCGGGATCTTCTGGAATTGCGGGACATCGCCACGGTCTCCTCCCTGATTGTCCGCTGCGCCCGCATGCGAAAGGAGAGCCGAGGGCTCCACTATAACCTGGATTATCCCGAACGCAACGATGCCGAGTGGGCCAAGGACACCGTGATCTGGAAGCCCTGACCGGACGGCGGGCACGGCGGACCGACGCCCGTCGCAGGCCCGTCCGCTGTGGGGTCCGCCCTGCCCCTACCAGGCAAGCTCCGCCCGGCCCTTGACGCTGGTCAGGACGAGGCGGAGGGGGATCAGGGCCTCGCCTTCGGCGGGGGGATGAAATTTGACGCTGTAGAAAATTCCGTAATAGGGCCTGACGTAGGGATAGAACGCCAGCGTGGTCGCGCTGAGATCGTCGATGCGCCGGATCTCCCGGGGGGTTGTTTTGCGCCCCTGCCCATCGACGAGGAAAACGGTCCAGGTGGAGCGCGGTCCGTCAAGGTCGTTGTCCGTCTTCTCCGGCGTGTAAACATAAAGCTTGAACTCCAGGAAATCCCTGTCAGTGCTTTCCGCCGCCTCTTCCCTCATCCGGATGGAATCCTGCCCCCAGTCGTGGTTCCGCGCGTATTCCTGAACATACGCCTTCCGGAATTCGGGGCTCTGCAGCGTGGCGGCGACGCGAATCCGCGTTTCGAACTGGGAATAAACCGTCTGCTCTCGCGTCCAGGCGCTCAGCGCCTGGAAATAGGCCGGCGACAGGTCCCGGTCCGAAGCCATGTCGACGTATTCACGGACTTCCCCGCAGCCGCACAAGACGACGAGGACCAAGAAAGCCGCGAGTCTCCACCCTTTCCCTGCCCTCATGTTCCCTCTCCGAAAGCGCGCGCGAAGATGAAATCGACATGACGCAGAAAGTTCTCAATCCGGAAGACGGCCTCGAGATCAGAAACGGTCAGCCGCCCCATCACCTCCGGGTCCCCCTCCAGCAAGGCCTGAAATGATTGCCCCTTGTGCCAGGATTCCATGGCGTTGCGCTGCACGATGGCATAGGCCGCTTCACGCGTAAACCCCTTCTCGATGAGCTTGAGAAGGACCTTCTGCGAAAAGATGACGCCGTGGGTCATCTCCAGATTCTCACGCATGCGTTCCGGGTAGACGACGAGCCGGTCGATCATGCCGGTGAAACGGCCGAGCATGAAATCGAGCAGGATGGTGGCGTCGGGGGCCATGACGCGTTCCACGGAAGAATGGCTGATGTCGCGTTCGTGCCAGAGGGGAATGTCCTCGAGCGCGGCGATCGCATAGGACCGCATCAGGCGCGCCAGCCCCGAAAGGTTCTCGGACAGCACCGGATTGCGCTTGTGCGGCATGGCGGAGGACCCCTTCTGCCCGGGCGAAAAATACTCCTCTGCCTCCCGCACCTCGGTCCGCTGAAGCAGCCGGACCTCCTGGGCGAACTTGTCGATCGAGGAGGCCGTGATCGCCAGCGTCGCAAAGTACTCCGCATGGCGGTCGCGCTGTACGATCTGCGAGGCGACCGGTTCGGCCTCGAGTCCCAGCTTACCCAGCACATGGGCCTCCACCGCGGGATCGATGAACGAGAAGGTGCCGACGGCCCCGGAGAGCTTGCCCGCGCTGATGGCCTTTCGGGCCCGTACGAGACGTTCCCGGTTGCGGCGCGTTTCCGCATGCCAGAGGGCCAGCTTGAGCCCGAAGGTGATGGGTTCGGCGTGAATGCCGTGGGAACGACCGATCATGAGGGTCCGGCGATGCTCCAGGGCCTTTTCCTTCAGGACGGCCAGCAGAGCATCCATATCCTCCAGGAGGAGGTCGGCCGCTTCCTGCATCTGCACGGCCAGCGCGGTGTCGAGGACGTCCGACGAGGTCATCCCCATGTGAATGAACCGTCCGTCCTCCCCGACGTGCTCGGTAACGGAGGTCAGAAAGGCAATGACGTCATGCTTGGTCGTCTTTTCGATCTCGTCGATGCGATCCACGTCGAAGGCGGCCCGCTCCCGGATGGTCTTCATCGCGTCGGGAGGGATCTCGCCGCGTTCGGCCAAGGCCTCGCAGGCGAGGAGTTCGACGTCCAGCCATTTCCGGTATCGATTTTCCGGGCTCCAGATGGCCGCCATTTTTTCTCGGGTATAGCGGGGAATCATAGACCGCTCCTTTTTCATCTCGTCAGGACTTGCGCGACCTTATTAGTATGATTTCATCAATGTCGTCAAGGTCTTTTAGATTGACAACGGAGGCCGATCCCTTTATCGTGTGCAGGATCGTTTCGGACGCGGTTCATCGCCCCTTCGAACCCCTCCGAACCCCCTCTATCCAGCCAGAAGGAGGCGCGCCATGCAAACGGGATCTCCGGCGGAGTGGGAACGCAAGATCGTCACGCCGGACTATATTTTCGAGAAGATCGACCCGGGGATGAGCATTTTCATCGGCACCGGCGTCGCCGAACCGCGCACGCTCACCAAGCACCTCATGAGCTCGGAGGCGACCAACCTGACCGATCTCGAACTGGTCCAGCTCGTGAGCATGGGGGACGTCATCTCCATCCGGGACGAAAACAACAAGGACAAGTTCCGCCTGCGGACGTTCTTCTCGGGCTGGCTGGCCGGCGAGGCGATCACCTCGGGGGCGGTCGACCTCATCCCGAGCCGCTTCTCGGACATCGGACGCCTGATCCTGAAAGGCGCCCTGCGCATCGACGTCGTTTTCGTCCAGATCACCCCTCCGGATGCGGCCGGCTACGCCAGTCTGGGCGTCTCGGTGGACGTGGCCAAGATGGCCATGCAGCGGGCCAGCCTCATCGTCGGAGAGATCAACGAAAGCATGCCGCGGACCCTCGGCAACACCTTCGTCAACGTCCGTGATTTCCATTATCTCGTCCGCTCCACCGAACCGCTCATCTATTTCCCCCGCTGGCCGTTTGACGACGTCATGGACAAGGTCGCGGCCAATGTGGCCTCCATGATCGAGGACGGCAGTTGCCTGTCCATCTATTCCGGGTCCTTCTTCGAGGCGCTGGGCAAGCACCTCGCGCGCAAGCGAAATCTGGGCGTTCACTCCTACTTCTTCACCGACGTGCTCATGGACCTCGTCAAGTCCGGCGCCGTCAACAACAAGAAAAAAGGCTACTTCCAGGACAAGTGCCTGACGTCCTACGCCCAGGGCACCCCGGAACTGTTCCGCTGGATGCATGAAAATCCGCTGATCGAATTCCAGGCCATCGACGTCGTCTCCGATCACCTGAGGATCAGTCTCAACGACCGGTTCATGGCCATCCTTCCGGCGAGAAAGATCTCCCTGACCGGCAACGTGGCCCTCCACGTCGGCAAGGGCAACGTGACGGCCGGTCCGGGCCAGGCGCAGGATTTCTTTTCGGCCGCCGAGCACTCCCGCGGCGGCAAGAAGATCATTGCCCTGCCCAGCCGCAACCTCAGGGGAGAATCGAACATCGTCCTGTCGGTCGAAAATTATCCCAACCAGTTCACCAATTCCGATACGCTCGACCTGATCGTTACCGATTACGGCGTGGCGTCCATGATCGGCCGGACGGTTCGCGAACGCGCTCAGGCCCTGATCGACATCGCGCATCCGGCCGATCGTCCCGAACTCATCCGGCAGGCCAAGGGCGCGAACATCCTCTATCCGGACCAGATCTACATCGCCGAATCGGGGCACCTCTACCCCGAAGAGGTCGCCTGCACGCATACCTTCCGCGGGGACCTGACCGTCCGGTTCCGGGCGATCAAACCCTCCGACGAAGAGGAGATGCGCCGCCTGTTCTACCGATTCTCCGACAACATGGTCTATTATCGCTATTTCACCTCCATCAAAACGATGCCGCACGGAAAGATGCAGGAGTACGTCAACGTCGATTTTCGCCGGTTCATGGCCATTGTGGGCCTGATCGAGGAAAACGGGGTGGAACGCATCATCGCCGAGGGCCGGTACGTCCGCCATCAGGACCGCCCCTACGCCGACACGGCCTTCATCGTCGACGAGAAGTATCAGGGTCGCGGCATCGCGACGTTCCTTCTAGAATTGCTCATTAAATACGCCCAGGAAAAGGGCATCCAGGGGATCACGGCGGACGTGCTCGCCGACAACAAGCCGATGCTCAAGGTTTACGAGAAGCTCCCCTACCCCATCCGAGCCGTCATGGAGTTCGGCATCTATAACCTGACCATTCCCTTCTCCGAAGAGGCGTAAGTCCGCAGATGTTTCTTGAACAAAGGCCCTTTCAGTGCTACATAGCCCGTGGCCGGGCGGGTGCGCCGGGCCGGCCCGGAGATCCCGCATTTCGAAGGTGAACCATGATGAAGAGACTTTTCGCCGCCGTCGCGTTCGGCCTGATCCTGATGCTCCCCGGCGCCCTGATCGGGGCCGCGGAGCAGAAATCCATCGCCGTCCTCCCGTTCTCCGTACACAGCGCGGAATCCCTGGACTACATCAAGCTGGGCATCTGGGAGATGCTCGCCTCCCGTCTTTCCGCCGATGAGCGCCTGGCCGTCGCGAGCCGCGACCGGATTCAGGACGCCCTCAAGAATTTTGCCGGCAAGGAACTTTCCCAGGCCGATGTCTACGAGCTCGGGAAAACGATGAAGACCGACTTCGTGGTCTGGGGCAGCATCACGAAGATCGGCAGCAGCCTGAGCATCGACGGCAAGCTGGTCGACGTCGCCGCCAGCAAGTCGCCCGTGGGTGTCTTCGTCCAGAGCCAGACCCTGGATGACGTCATTCCCCGGATCTCCGATTTTGCGCAGCGGATCAATACGCACATCACCGGCGCCGCGCCGGAACCCCCGCCCGCCGCCGGAACCCCGCCCGAGACCCCGGCCCGGGTCGCGGCTCCCCCGGCGGCGGGAGACGCCCGCGAGGCGGCCATCATCGCCGGCATGCGCACGAGCAAAAAGGGGACGTTCACCGCCGCGATCAATCCCGATTTCATCAACGCCGCCCAACCCCTCGACCGCAGAGGCTTCTGGATGAGCCCGACCTCCCCGACGGAATTCAGGGGGATGGACATCGGCGACGTCAACGGCGACCGCCAGAACGAGGTCGTCCTCATCGACAACTCCAACGTCTACATCCACCAGAAAACGGGCGCCGGCTTCAAGCTCCTGCAGAAGATCCCCGGCAAGCGCTACGACCGGTATCTCGGCGTCGATATCGCGGACATCAACCGCAACGGCGTCAATGAAATCATCGTCACCTGTCTCCGACAGACCCGGCTCGCGTCCTTCGTGATCGAGTTCAGGGAAGGCAAGTTCGCGTCGATCGCCGAAGATCTCCCCTGGTTTCTCCGCGTGGTCGGCACGACCTCCGATTCGCTACGCCTGCTGGGGCAGGAGATCTCCCCGGAACATCCCTTCGACACGCCGATCCATCAGATCCTCTGGGAAAACGGCCGATACCGGGAGGGACAGCGGATGAAGATCCCCCAGGGCCTGTCCGTCTTCGGCCTGGCCCTCGACGACCTGGGGCTCGGCTCGGATGAAAAGATCATCGCCATCGACGAGTCCGACTACCTGTGCATCTACGAACAGACGACGAAGCCCCTGATCAAGCTGGCCGTGTTCGGGGGAAGCAAGGAGCGGATCTTCAAGAGCGACGAGGTGTTCGGCGGCAGCAACGTTTCCATCGACCTGTCTTCCATCCAGCCGAGCGCGTATCAGGACGAGGGGCGGGAACGGTATTTCATCAATCCGCGGATTCTCATCTACGACACCAACGGGGACAAGAAACCCGAAATCATTCTCGTCAAGAACCTGTCCTCAACCGGACGGACCTTGAAGAATGTCAAGTTGTTCACGTCGAGCGAGGTCTACGATCTCGAATGGGACGGGCTGGGGCTGATCGAAAACTGGAAGACGCGCAAGATCAGCGGTTACGTCGCGGACTACCAGTTCAAGGACATCGACAACGATGGCCAGAACGAAATCGTTCTGGCCCTGGTCCAGTCCGTCGGCGCCACGATCGGTCAACGCAGCGTCGTCGTGGCCTACAAAATGTCCGCGCAGCCCACGCCGCCTCCGGCGCAGCAATAGGGGGTTGACAGGTTCCGGCCGATCTGTTATAGGTCGACCCGCGATTGGCGGTGTAGCTCAGCCGGTTAGAGCATACGGCTCATATCCGTAGTGTCCGGGGTTCGATTCCCTGCACCGCCACCAGGAAGACAAGGACTTAGAAACGTTTCTAAGTCCTTTTTTTGTTCTGGGGCCGCCGGGTCATGAACCCGCGTCCCGGAAGCCCGCAGGCCGGTCAGGGAGGGGAGATGAGCGAACCCGACCGGAGCGTTCCGGTCCACGTGTAGGCGGGATGGATCGACGAAAAGGTCTTCACCCCGCGCGACGCCTTGTCGTAGATCCCCTGGAAGCTCCTCCCGTCTGCGCTGACGCGGAACATGAACGGACCGCACCAGTTTCCCTCGGGACCGGCGCCGGTTGCGTCGTCGTTTTCCCACCAGAAGCCGTAGATCACCCCCTGGGAGAGGGCGCCGATCACCTTGCCCCCGGCGTAGTTGTACGTCCCCCAAACGAAGGCGCCGTCCTGGTTGAGCGACAGGGTTCCGAAGTTTGTCTCCCAGAGGCTCGTGCCGGACTGCACCGCCCCCGCCGCAAAGCCCTGCGTGGCCGCAAAAACGATCGCGGCGGCCAGGACCCATCCCCAAGGGTGTCTTTTATGCATGATTTTACCTCCCGGATTTCTGCCGTTGACGTTCCGAATCGCCCCGGCGGGGGCGGGCAGCCCGCCCGACATCTTGATTCGCGCCGCTAATATAAAGAAAGCGGGACCGGCAAGTCAACGAAATTGTCTCGAGGTCGCTTTCCGGGATTCCCTTCGGTGCAAGGCCCGCGCGGGAGCGCAGAAGGGGATTGACACCCGGGTTGCCGTGTTGTATCGACAGTCCCATGAAACGGGACCGCTTCAGGGACGTGTCCACCCTCACCGCCGAGGGCTCCTCCACCCGCCGGATCGATCGCTTCGATCCGGGTCCGGGGATCCGCAACCCCCACCTCCAATCGATCCTCGCCAGCCTGAAACTGCGCGTCCGCGGAGCGAATCCCCTGTCCGCAGCGAGGGAACTCATTCTCGACGCGGGCGGCGGGGTCAGGCTCCAGGGATTCTGGTCGCGCCATGATCCGACCGGCCGGGGGCTGGTGGCGATGATCCACGGCTGGGAGGGAAGCGCCGCGTCCGCCTATATGCTGTCCTGCGGCCGGACCCTCTTCCGGGAGGGGTTCGACATCTTCCGCCTGAACCTCCGGGACCACGGGGACAGCCATCACCTAAACGAGGACCTCTTTCACGGCGCCCGCATCGACGAGGTCTTCCAGGCCATGACCGCCGTCGCCGCCCTCTCTCCCGGAACGCCCTTTTTCATCGTCGGATTCTCCCTCGGGGGCAATTTCGCCTTGCGCATTGCCCTCCGTGCCGGCAACGGGTCCCTGCCGACCCTGCGGAGAATCTTCTCGATCAGTCCGGCGCTCGACCCCTACAAGGCCACCCTGGCCATCGACCGGGGACCGGCCCTGTATCGCCGCTATTTCCTCCGCAAGTGGAAGCGCTCCCTCCGCAGGAAGCAGGCCCTCTTTCCCCGGCGCTACGATTTTTCGGCGCTCCTGTCCCATTCAACGCTCATCGGGCTCACGGAAGCCCTGATGTCCCATAACCCGGACTACGAGAATTACATCGACTATTTCCGCGATTACACCCTCACCGGCGCCGTCCTGGCGCCCCTGTCGGTACCGGTGACCATGATCACCTCCCGGGATGACCCGGTCGTTCCGGTGGAGGATTTTTACCCGCTCGAACACACCCTTCGGGCGGAGATCCTCATTCAGCCCTATGGAGGCCATTGCGGATTCATCCAGCTCTCCCCTCCGGGATGCTGGTATGAACGGTGGATCGCGTCCCGGATGGGCAACGAACTCGACGCGTCGCCCAGCCGCACTCACCGGAATGCGGGGGGGCTTTCCTGATGGACCGGGGCCTGCCGCCGGACCGGGAGGGCTTCGTGAACAGGATCGTCTCGCGACTGGGCCTGTGCGAACTCGACTACCCGCCGCCCCCCTCGTCCGTCGTCGCGGACCCGGTCCTCGCGGCCGGGGTCCTCTTCCTCCTCTCCTTCCGGACCGGTTCTCCCTCCCCCGGCCCGGAAGGCGGCGAATTCGTCCTGCACCTGATCAAACGCTCGGCCACGGTGGCCCAGGGGGGCGACCTGAGCTGTCCCGGGGGCATCCTCGATCCGCGCCGGGATCCTTTGGGGCGATGCCTCCTCCCCCGCCTCTTCCCCATCATCCCCCGGGCCGTGAACCGGGAACTGGCCCGCCGGGACACCGCCACCCGCCGCGCCATTCGCCTGTTTCTGGCCAACGCCCTCCGGGAAAGCTGGGAAGAGGTTCGCCTGCGCCCCTGGCAGGTTCGATTTCTCGGCGCCCTTCCCCCGTACAGCCTGCTGCTTCTGAAGCGCAGAATCTTTCCCGTCGTCGGCCTGCTCGACGGAACCTGGCGCCCCCGCATCAATGCCGAGGTGGAACGGATCGTCGAGATCCCGCTCCGCGCCTTTTTCGATCCGGCCAACTACGCCTGGTTCGATTTTTCCCTGCCCGACCGGGTCTCCGACCGCAGCGGAATGCCCGCCGAGTTTCCCTGCCTCCTCTATCGCGAAGCGGATGGCCGCCAGGAAGTTCTCTGGGGGGCGACCTTCAACATCACGATGACCTTTCTCAAGATCGTCGCCGATTTCGAGCGCCCCGCCATCGCGCCGGACCGGGTCGTTCGTCGTACCCTCCCCCCCGGATACCTCCAGGGGCGGAACCGGTCCTGACGGCTTCGCCCCTTTTCCCTTGACAAGGACGCCGGCAAGCGGATAGCGTTCAGGCGTCATCCGCCTGCCGGCGTCCCTCACCCGCGCCTGCGCCGCGGCCAGATCAATCCGCCGTCCACAGGACGGCTGCTCCCCGGAACGGAATGTTATGAGCGAAACGACAGACACCCCGTCCTGCGGCGCCCGAATCGCGGAGCGGGCCCGGTCCCTTCCCCCGTTCATCGTCATGGATGTCCTCGAGAAGGCCCAGGAAAAGGAAAAGCGGGGCGACAGCGTCATTCATCTGGAGGTCGGCGAGCCGGACTTCGACACTCCGGATTGCATCAAGGAGGCCTGCTTCCGGGCCGTCCGTGAGGGCAGGACGCACTACACGCACAGCCTCGGCCTGCTCGAACTCCGCGAGGCCGTCTGCAAACACTACTGGCTGACCTATCGCGTCCGCATCTCCCCGGACCGGATCATCGTCACCTCCGGCACCTCGCCCGCGATGCTCCTGATCTTTGCCGCCCTGCTCGAAAAGGACGACGAGGTCATCATTTCCGACCCCCACTACGCCTGCTATCCGAACTTCATCCGGTTCTTCGACGCCCGTCCCGTCAGCGTCGACGTGTCCGAAGAGGAGGGATTCCAGTACACGCCAGACGGGATCCGAGAAAAGCTGAGCGCGCGCACGCGGGCCATCATGATCAACTCCCCCTCCAACCCGACCGGAAACCTGCTCGGCGCCGACCGGATGGCGGACATCGCCGCACTGGGCCCCCCCGTGATCTCCGACGAGATTTACCATGGCCTGGTGTATTCCGGAAAGGCCCATTCCATCCTCGAATACACCGATCGCGCCTTCGTCCTGAACGGCTTCTCCAAGTACTACGCCATGACCGGCTGGCGGCTGGGTTATCTGATTGCCCCGCCTGAGTTCATCCGGCCCATGCAGAAAATTCAGCAGAACCTCTTCATCTCGGCCAACGCGTTCGTCCAGTGGGCGGGCGTGACGGCGCTGACCTCCTGCGGGCAGTGCATGCGCCAGATGAGAAACACCTACGACGAGCGGCGGCGGTACATGCTCGACCGGCTCCGCGGGATGGGGGTCGGCGTCCGCGTCGAACCGACCGGGGCCTTCTATATCTTGGGAAACGTCAAGGCCTTCAGCGGCGACTCCTACCGTTTGGCCTTCGACATCCTGGACAAGGCCGGTGTCGCGGTGACCCCCGGCATCGACTTCGGTCAGAACGCGGAAGGGTACCTCCGCTTCTCCTATGCCAACTCCCTGGACAACATCACGGAAGGGATGAACCGCCTTGAGCGCTACCTCCAGAACCACGGGCCCGCAAGCCCTTGACGCCCGTCCCTGCCGCGCGGTTGTTTTCGATTTCGACGGAACCCTGGCCAGATTGAACATCGACTTCGCCGCCATGCGGTCCGACGTCCTGAAACTGACGGCCCGGCATGGACTCGACGTGGAAGCCATTCGCGACCTCCCCGCGCTGGAGCTGATCGAGCAAGCCCGGGCGACGCTCGCGGCCGTTGAACCGTCCCGGGCGGAGGCCTACGGCTCCGCGGCCCACGCACGCATCATGGAGATCGAGTTGGCCGCCGCGCGCGTGGGGGAGCTTTTCGGCGGCACGCGCGAGCTCTTGTTTGCGCTCCGTCGCCGCCGGATCGGGACCGCGATCATCACCCGCAACTGCCTCCCCGCGGTGCGGACGATCTTCCCGGATCTCGACCGGTTCGTGGATGCCGCCATCAGCCGGGAGTTGACGCCGCGCGTCAAGCCCCATCCGGACCATCTCCGCATGGCGCTCGCCGTCCTGTCCGTCCCGCCGGACCACACCCTCATGGTGGGGGACCATCCCCTGGACATGGAGGTGGGACGCGAGGTCGGCGCGTTCACCGTCGGCGTGCTCACCGGGTCCGGCAACCGGGCGGAGCTTACCCGCGCCGGGGCGCGGTGCATTCTGGCGTCGGCGTCGGACCTTCTCGGCCTCCTCGACCGGGCCGTGCAGCCCTGAACGCCCTTCCCTCGCCCGCCCGGCCGGTGCGTCCGCACCGGCTTTTTGATTGACACAAACTCGCCGTTCGTGTTTTATTGAGGCGCGGAGCCCTTGCGCTGCGCCGATTTTAGGCCACGGAGAATCAGAGAGATGTCAAAGGATCTGGGGGTGAATGCGCTGGCGACATGGCAGGAACGCTACCCCGAAAAGTTTGCCGATCTGGACCCTATTTTCAGCCATATCCGCCGGGGCGACCGCATTTTCGTCGCCTCCGGATGCGGTGAGCCCCAATACCTGGTCCAGGCCTTGACGAACTTCGTCGAAACCCATCCGAAGGCCTTCTTCGACGCGGAAATCATTCACGTCTATTCCTTCGGCATCGCCCCCTACACCAACGCGAAATTCAAACGGAACTTCCGCCACAATTCCTTCTTTATCGGCAACAACACCCGGGACCCGGTGAATGCGGGCGCCGCCGACTACACGCCGATTTCCCTCTCGGACGTTCCGGCCCTGCTCTACCGAGGCCTCATCCGCATCGACGTCGCCCTCGTCCAGACCTCTCCGCCCGATGAACACGGGTACATGAGCTTGGGCGTCAGCGTGGACATGGTCAAGGCGGCGACGGAAGTCTCCAAGCTCATCATCGCCCAAGTGAATCACGAGATGCCGCGCATCCACGGCGATGGATTTATCCACATCGATGACGTGAACTTCATCGTGCCCCATGACGAACCGCTTCTCGAGGTGTCGGGAAAGACCCCCTCCGGCGTGTCGGACCGCATCGGAAATTTCGTCGCCCGCCTGATCCAGGACGGGGACACGATTCAGGTGGGTTTTGGCAGCCTGCCCAACGCCATCATGGCGAACCTCTACGGCAAAAAACACCTGGGCGTGCACACGGAACTCCTGAGCGACGGGCTGGTGGACCTCATCAAGGCGGGCGTCATCGACAATTCGCGCAAGACGCTCGGACGCGGCAAAACGGTGGCGGCCTTTGCGATGGGCAAGCGCGACACGTACCGGTTCCTCCACGACAACCCGTCCGTCCTCTTCCGGACCATCGACTTCACCAACAACCCCATGACCATCGCCCGGCTCGACAACATCGTCGCCATCAACAGCGCCCTGGAAATCGACCTGACCGGGCAGTCGACGTCCGAATCGATCGGGGGCCGTTTCTACAGCGGCATCGGCGGCCATTACGACTTCATGCGCGGCGCCCATTACGCGCGCAACGGCAAGACGATTCTCGCCATGAAATCGACGGCCCGCAACGAAACCTACTCCCGTATCGTCCCCGCTCTCAAGGAGGCGGCCGGGATTACGCTCAACCGGGGTGACGCCCATTATGTCATCACCGAATACGGGATCGCATATCTGCACGGCAAGAACATCCGCGAACGGTCCATGTCCCTGATCGCGATCGCGCACCCCAAATTCCGCCCCTGGCTGATCGAAGAGGCGAAGAAGCGCGGGCTGATCTACAAGGATCAGGCCTTCATTCCCGGAAAGCGGGGCGAATATCCCGAGCAGCTGGAGACCTACCGGACGACGCGGACGGGTTTGCAGATCTTCATCCGTCCGGTCAAGATCAGCGACGAGCCGAAAATCAAGGATTTTTTCTATTCGCTTTCGGACCGCAGCCTGAACCGGCGCTTTCTCTCCCAGCGCAAGGACATGCCCCATGAACGCCTGCAGGACTTCGTGGTCATCGACTACACCAAGGAGGTCCTCCTGCTGGCCGTGACCGGGGATGAGGAAAACGAGCTCATCGTCGCCGTCGGCCAGTACGGCGTGGACGAAGCCACGCACTCGGCGGAGGTCGCGTTTGCCGTGCGTGACGACCACCAGAATCGCGGCATCGGCAGCGAACTGCTCTCCTACCTGACCTACCTCGCCAAGCGGGAAGGTCTGCTCGGTTTTACGGCCGAAGTGCTGGTCGACAACAAGCCCATGCTGCATGTGTTCGAAAAAGGCGGCTTCGACATCAAGAAAAAAACGGAAGCGGGCGTCTACGACCTGCATATGGCCTTCCAAGGGTGATTCCCATGTCCGACATCCCTGATGATGACATCCGGCATCTGTTCGAACCCCGGTCCATCGCCGTGATCGGCGCCTCCCGGGAGCGGGGGAAAATCGGCTCGGCCGTCCTCGGAAACATCGTCTCCGGGGGCTACGCCGGACGCATCCTTCCGGTCAATCCGGCGGGCGGCGATATCGAAGGCCTGCGCGTCTATCCGCGGGTGGCCGACATCGAGGGCGAGGTGGACCTCGCCATCCTCACCATCCCGGCCCGGTTCGTCTTCGACGCCGTCTGTCAGTGCGCCGACCGAGGCGTGAAATACGGCATCATCATTACCTCCGGGTTCTCCGAAATCGGCAACCGGGAGGAGGAAAACAGGATCATCGCCTATGCCAAGGGGCGCGGGATGCGGATCGTCGGGCCGAACGTCTTCGGCATCTATTCCTCCGCCGTCAACCTGAACGCCACGTTCGTCGCCGGGAATATTGCCCCCGGGCACCTCGCCATGATCACCCAGAGCGGCGCCCTGGGACTGACCATGATCGGACAGGCCGAAGTGGAAAATATTGGGATGTCGGCGATCGTGTCCGTCGGCAACAAGGCCGACATCGACGAGGCCGACCTCCTGCAGTATCTTGCCCATCACGACGACACCCGTGTGATCCTGATTTACATCGAAGGGGTCCGGAACGGCGAGAAGCTGGTCCGCGTCCTGAAGCAGACCGCCAGGCTGAAGCCCGTCGTGATCATCAAGTCCGGCCGGTCGTCCCGCGGGGCGATGGCGGCCGCCTCCCACACCGGATCGCTCGCGGGCGCCGACGACGTCTTCGACGCCATCATCCGCCAGTGCGGCGCACTCCGGGCCGAGAGCACCAGCGAAGCCTTCGCCTGGAGCAAGTTCCTGGCCGACAGCCCCCTGCCCGCCGGGGAAAACGCCGTCATCATCACCAACGGCGGCGGAGCGGGCGTCATGGCGACAGACGCCTTCGAAAAATTCGGCATCGGCATGTTCGACGACGTCCAGGTTCTCAAGGACGTGTTCACGCCGGCCACGCCGAGCTTCGGATCGACCCGGAATCCGATCGACATCACCGGTCAGGCGACGGCCCAGGATTACACCCGGGCCTTCGATGCCGCGCTGCAATGCCCGGAAATCCATTCCGTCCTGGGCGTTTACTGCGAGTCGGCCCTGTTCAGCTCCGAGAACCTGAAGGAAGCGATCGAAGACAACTATCGCCGTTTCAAGAGCGCCGGCAAACCGATCATCTTCTCTCTCTTCGGCGGGGAGAAGACCTCCGCTTACGAGGCGTCCGCGCGCCGCAGGGGCATTCCCGTTTCCGACGATGTGTATCCCGCCGCCGCTTCGCTCGGGGCGATGTACGCGTATCACCGGTACCTGCACGCCCCCCCCGGGGCCATCGCCGACGCGGCGATCGACGTCGAAGCCATTGAACGGATCGTCGAGGACGTCAAGCGGGAGGGCCGCTATTTCCTCCTGTCGCACGAGGCCCGCACCATCATGACCCTGGCCGGAATCGCCATCCCCGAGAGCCTCGTGGCCCAGAACCTCAACGGCGCCGTCCGGGGCGCCGAGAAAATCGGCTATCCCGTCGTCATGAAGATCGTCTCGCGGGACATCATCCACAAGAGCGACGCGGGGGGAATCGCCCTCGATCTGGACAATGCCGGCGAAGTCATGGATGCCTATGGCGCCATTCTGAGGAATTGCCGTGCAAACGTACCCCAGGCCATCCTCGAGGGCGTAGAGATCTCGGAGATGGTCCGCCCCGGAACGGAGATGATCGTCGGGGCCCGGATCGACCCGGCGTTCGGACCGATCCTGATGGTGGGCCTGGGCGGCATCTATGTGGAAGTGATGAAGGACGTCTCCTTTCGTTCCCTGCCCCTCGAGCGCAAGGAGATCCTCGGAATGATCAAATCGATCCGCTCCTACCCCCTTCTGCTCGGCGTGCGGGGGGAGGAGACGAAAGACATCGACAGCCTGGTCGACACGATGATCAAGCTCGGCGCGATCATCCGGAAGTGCCGGGGCATTTCCGACATCGAAATCAACCCGCTGGTCGTCTATGAACAGGGCTCGGGCACCCGGGCCGTGGACGTCCGGATCATTCTTTCCAAGGGATAGCGAGAGGTGAGATCCATGAACAAACTGGTCGTGGCTTCAATGCGGCAGGGAGCGGGAAAAACCAGCGTCATCATTGGGATGGCCAAGGCACTGGGCAAGAAGATCGGCTACATGAAGCCCTTCGGCGAACGCCTCCTGTATCGCAAGAAGAGGCTCTGGGACTACGATGCCGCCCTGATCACGAGCCTTTTCAAACTGGAGGAAAACCCAGAAGACATGAGCATTGGGTTTCATCATGCCAAACTCCTGTACATGCTCGATGAGCAGGCGACCCGGGAAAAGCTCGGCGAAGTCCTGACCAGCATCGGCGAGAATAAGGACCTCGTCTTCATCGAGGGCGGCCGGGACTTGAGCTACGGCGTCTCCGTCCACCTCGATCCGCTCTCCGTCGCGGCCGCGCTGGATGCGGACTGGCTGGTGGTCGTCAGCGGAGACGGGGATCTGGTCCTCGATGACGCGACCTTTCTCAAAAAGCGCCTCGGCCTCCCCGCCGGACGCTTTCGCGGCGTCATCATCAACAACGTCCCCAACATCGACGATTTCCGGGACACGCATCTTCCGAAGCTCGCTCAGCTGGGAATCCCCATCCTGGGCGTGATCCCGTATGAAAAGCGCCTGACCTACCGAACCGTTGGCTATCTCGCCGATCGCCTCTTCGCCAAGGTCCTGGGCGCAGAGGCGAACCTCAACCGCGTGGCCCGCTCCCTCTTCATCGGCTCGATGTCCTGCGATGTCGCCGTCCGGAATCCGCTCTTTCACGAACCCGGCAACCTCGTCCTCACGACCGGCGACCGCAGCGACATGCTCCTGGCCGCCCTGGACGCCCGTGCCGCGGCCGTGCTTTTGACCAACAACATTCTGCCCGCGCCGCATCTCATTTCCCGTGCCGAGGAACTCGGCATTCCGCTGCTCCTCGTCACCGCGGACACGTACGACGTCGCACGCCAGATCGACTCCATCGAGACCTTGACCACCCGGGACGACGCGGAGAAGATCGCCCTGATCGAGGCGGTCTTCCGGAAGCACGTCGATCTCGCCGCGCTCGATTTCGCCTGAAGGAGGGGCCTGGCCATGGGAACGTCCCCCGCCATCAATCCGGAGGTCTTTCGGGAATACGACGTCCGCGGACTCGTGGGCCGCGATCTCAATCCCGACTTCATTTACGGCCTGGGCCGGGCCATCGCCACCCTGGCGCGGGAGCGCGGGGCGAAGGTCATGACGGCGGGGCGGGACTGCCGCCTCAGCTCGGAAGACTATCAGGCCGCCGTCGTGCGCGGCCTGATCGACGGCGGCCTGACGGTGCTGGACATCGGCCTGTGCGCCACGCCGATGCTGTACTTCTCCATCCGCCACCTGGACGCCGACGGCGGGGTCATGGTCACCGGAAGCCACAATCCCCCGGACTTCAACGGCTTCAAGATCTGCGTCGGCCCGGACACCATTTTCGGCAGCGACATCCAGCGCCTCCGCACCCTCATGGAAGGCGGGCAATACGTCGCGGGGGCGGGACGGGCCGAAACGGCCAACATCCGTCAGGCCTACGAAGACCACCTGTTCGGGAACGTCGAAATCGCCCCGGGACTCTCCGTGGTCGTGGACGGCGGCAACGGGGTCGGCGGCCTGTTCGCCCTGCCGCTGCTCCGCCGTCTCGGCTGCCTGATCGAGGACATCTACTGCGATCCCGACGGGCGCTTTCCCAACCACTTTCCCGATCCGACCGTGCTCGAAAACCTTCAGGAGCTTATCGCCCGCGTCAACGCAAGCGGCGCCGACGCGGGCATCGCCTACGACGGCGACGCGGACCGCCTGGGCGTGATCACCGACCAGGGAAAGATCCTCTGGGGGGACGAGCTTCTCCTCCTGTTTTCACGCTTCATCCTCGAGAAGAATCCCGGGGCGGCCATCATCGGTGAGGTGAAGTGCTCCCAGAAGCTCTACGACGACATCGAGCGGCACGGCGGCCGCCCGATCATGTGGAAGGCGGGACACTCCCTGATCAAGGGAAAAATGAAGGAGGAAAACGCCCTGCTGGCCGGCGAGATGAGCGGGCACCTGTTCTTCGCCGACCGCTATTTCGGTTTCGACGACGCGATCTACGCCTCCCTGCGCCTGCTGGAGATCCTCTCCAAGACCGGCCGGCGCCTGAGCGATCTTCTGGCCGACGTCCCCAAAACCTTCGTCACGCCCGAAATCCGGATCGACTGCCCGGACGACCGCAAGTTTCAGGCCGTCGAGGCCGTCAAGGAGCGATTTCGAAAAGACTATCCCATCATCGACGTCGACGGCGTCCGCATCCCGTTCGCCGACGGCTGGGGTCTGATCCGCGCCTCCAACACGCAGCCGGTCCTCGTCCTGCGCTTCGAGGCCGACACCGAGGCGCGCCTGGCCGCCATCCGCCAGCTGATTGAAGGCGCGCTCCGGGAAATCATGGGCGCCTGAAGCGGAATTCTATCCGAGCCACCCGCCGAAGGCGGCGGCGAACAGGATCGCGGGGAGCAGATGGCCCACCGGAAGCCCGGCGATGCCCATCCCGTTCGGGGACCGGCGGACGGGCGGAACAATCCGCCGCTCCGGATGAAACTGGTCGGGGCGGGGTGATTTGAACACCCGACATCCTGCTCCCAAAGCAGGCGCGCTACCAGGCTGCGCTACGCCCCGTCATTTTTTGTTCCCTGCGCACCGCGAACCGCCTCCAGGTGGCGCTTCAGCTGCCGGATCGCCTGCGCGCGGTGGCTCCGCCGGTTCTTCTCCTCCACAGACAGTTCGGCGACGGTCTTCCCCTCCCCGTCGAGATAAAAGACGGGATCGTAGCCGAACCCCCTGCGTCCCCGCATGACTTCGCTGATTCGTCCTTCCCATCGCCCCTCGAAGGCCTGATGGCGTCCGTCGGGATGACAGAGGACCAGCACGCAGCGGAAGGCCGCCCTCCGCCTTTCCGGGGGAACGCCCTCCAGGTCCCGGAGCAGTTTCTCGATGTTGCCGAGGTCGTCCGCCCCGGGTCCGGCATAACGGGCCGAATGGATGCCCGGTGCACCCCGCAGCGCCTCCACCTCCAGCCCCGAATCGTCGGCCAGGGCGGGGCAGTGCGCATACTCGGCGATGGTTTGCGCCTTCTTCAGGGCATTGGCGTAGAAGGTTTCGCCATCCTCGACCACCTCCGGCGGATGGTCGATGTCCGCCAGGGAGACGAATTCGATTCCCAGCCCGTCAAGAAGTTCCCGGATTTCCCTCAGCTTTCCCTGGTTCCGCGAGGCGAGGACGATCTTCATCGGAAATATTCTGAGAGGGCGACGGACAGGGCCCGGGCGATCGCTTTCTGTGTGGCGGGGTCGAGAAGCCGCTTCCTCTCTTCCGGGTGAGTCGCAAAACCGACCTCCACCACCACCGCGGGGACCGCCAGCCCTTCGAGCAGCGGAACCGGGGCCTCCCGCAGCCCCCGGCCCTTCCGCGGGAATACCCGCTCCAGATGGCGGGCGGCCACCTGCGCAAAACGGACGCCCTCGTTCAGGTGGGCCTGCTTCGCGGTGTCGCGGGCCGCGGCCTGCGGCGCCCGGTTGTCGGGCGCGGTCGCTCCGAACCCGGGGAAAATGAGCTCGTAGCCGGCGGCTTTCGCGCCAAAACCCGCGTTCACGTGGAGGCTGATCAGGAGCTGGGGCTTGAGCCGTGAGGCCAGGGCGGCGCGTTCCCGCAGGGGCATGCGGCGATCCTCCGTGCGCGTCAGTTGCACGTCGATCCTGCCCGACTCGTTCAGGTCTTTCTGCACCATCCGGGCAATCGCGAAGGTTACGTCCTTTTCGTAAACCTGTTCGGACAGACGGATGCCACGCTCGCTCCCGCCGTGCGCCGAATCGATCAGAACGAGCGGGGCCGCCCAGCACGGACGCCACGCGGCGGACGCGGCCAGGACCAGCAGGGCCGCGACGACGAGACGGAAACGGGTTTTACCTAGCGGATGTCGCATTCCTTCCCCTCTTTGCATGCCATGGCGTCTCCTCGATGCCGGCAACGCCGTTGGCTTATTACCGCAATTGCCCGCCGGCGTCAACACGGTTTGTCGCTCAGACCCCGCGGACCCGCTCGGCGGACAGGACCTCGGTGATCTTTCTCAGAGCGGCCACGACCTGGTTGAACTGCTGAAGATCGTTGACGTCCATTCGAAAGGTGCAGACGGCCTGCATTTCCGTGGAGTGTGTTTCCACCTCGGCCTGGCTGATGTTGACATCCATGGCGGCGATCACGGAGCTGATCTCGGCCAGGATGCCCTTCTTGTCCTGGCACACGACGCGCAGCGACACCGGATAGGTGTGCTTCTCCCGGATGCTCCACGTGACCTCCACCAGACGCTCGGTATCCATATCCCGGAAGTTGGGGCAATTAACCGTATGAACGGTAATGCCGCGCCCGCGGGAGATGTAGCCGATGATCTCGTCGCCCGGGATGGGGTTGCAGCACTTGGCGAAACGCACCATCACGTCCTCCACCCCCGTGAGCGAAATCCCGAAATCCTCGTGACCAGGCGCCTTGCGCCTGACCTTCTCCGGGACGGCCTCGTCGGCCTTGAGGTCCTCTTCCGGCAGGAACAGGTTGACCACATGGCGGGGCGAGATCCGGCCGTAACCGACGATGGCCAGGAGGTCCTCCAGAGAGTTCAGCGAGTGCTCCTCGCAGATCATCTTCAATTCGTCGCTCTTGGCGATCTGGCTGAACTTGAGGTGGTGCTTCCGGAACTCCTTCTCCAGGAGGTCCCGGCCCAGGGTGACGCTCTTTTTGCGCTCCTCGGTCTTGATCCATGCCCGGATCTTGGAGATCGCGCGTGAGGTCACGGTGTACTTCAGCCAGTCCTTGCTCGGGTGGTGGCCGCTCTGGGTGATGATTTCGACCGTATCACCGTTCTGGAGCTGGTACTTGAGCGGCACGATGCTGCGGTTCACCTTCGCCCCGATGCATTGATGCCCCACGTCCGTATGGATGCTGTACGCGAAGTCGATCGGCGTCGCCCCCTTGGGAAAGGAGCGGACATCGCCGCCCGGTGTGAAGACGTAGACCTCGTCGGGGAACAGGGCGAGCTTCAGGTTGGACATGAACTCGCGGGGGTCCTTGAGCTCCTGCTGAACCTCGAGAAGCTCCCGCAGCTTGCGGACCTGCTGATCGTCGTCCTTCCCCCCCGGAGACCGACCCTCCTTGTAGCGCCAGTGCGCCGCGATCCCCTCCTCCGCCCATTCGTGCATCTCCCGCGTCCGGATCTGGACCTCGACCCGTTCCCCGTAGGGGCCGATGACGGTGGTGTGGAGGGAGCGGTAATTGTTCGCCTTGGGCATGGCGATGTAATCCTTGAAGCGGCCGGGCACGGGCTTCCAGAGGGCGTGCACGACGCTCAGGGCCTCGTAGCACTCCTTCTCCCGGTCGGCATCGAGAATCATCCGGAAGGCGATGAGGTCGTAAACCTCGTCAAAATCGATGTGCTGCTCCTCCATCTTCTTGTAGATGCTGTAGAAATGTTTCGCCCTCCCTTCCACCACGCCCTTCAGGCCGAAGCGTTCCATCTCCTGGAAGAGGACGTTCTTGACCTGTTCGGTGTACTGGTTCCGCTCGTCCTTCTTCATGGCGACGCGCCTCGCGATCTCTTCATAGGCCATGGGGTGGAGATAGGCGAAGGAGAGGTCCTCCAGCTCCACCTTCATCCAGTTGATGCCGAGACGATTGGCGAGCGGGGCGTAGAGGTCGAGGGTTTCCTTGGCGATGTAGTGCTGCTTTTCCGGGGTCTGGAACTGCAGGGTGCGCATGTTGTGGATCCGGTCGGCCAGGCGGACGACCAGGATCCGGATGTCCGCGGACATGGCCAGCATCATCTTGCGGAAATTCTCGGCCTGCCGCTCTTCCTGGCTGCCGAACGTGATCTTGCTGATCTTGGTCAGGCCGCTGACGAGGAAGGCCACTTCTTCCCCGAAGTTCTCCTCGATCTGCTTCGGCGTGGCGAGGGTGTCTTCGACCGTATCGTGCAGAAGGCCCGTGATCAGCGTGGAGGCGTCCATCCGCATGTCGACCAGCATGCCCGTCACTTCCATGGGATGCGTCAGGTAGGGTTCTCCGGACAGCCGCACCTGCCCCTGATGGACGGAGGCCGAGAAAACGTAGGCCTTCTCGATCATCTCGAGCTCCGCCGGCGCAAGGTACGCCTGGGCCTTGTCAAGGATGTCGGTGATGCGCAGCATGGTCCACGGTCCGCCTTCCGGCCGGTCTATCCTCCGATCCGCTCCGACTCGGCGCGGATCAGGTCACACACGCCGTCCGCCGCCTCGCCGAGCGGAAGCGTCCGGACCTCCCCCGACCGGCGGATGCGGAGTTCGACGCGGCCTTCAGCCAGTTTCTTCGGTCCGACCGTGATCCGGAGCGGAATCCCGATGAGGTCGGCATCCTTGAACTTGACCCCCGCCCGCTCGTCCCGGTCGTCGAGGAGGACCTCCACCCCCCGGACCGACAGCGCCTGATAGAGGGACTCCGCCGCGCGGGAGAGGGTTTCCTCGTTGCTGTTCACCGGGGTGATGATGACCGCGTAGGGGGCGAGCGTCATGGGCCAGACGATCCCCTGATCGTCGTGGCTCTGTTCGATGGCGGCGGCGACGGTGCGGCCGATGCCGATCCCGTAGCAGCCCATGACCATCGTCTGTTCCCGGCCCGCCGCGTCGAGATAGACGGCCCGCATGGCCCGGCTGTATTTGGTGCCGAGCTTGAACACATGCCCCACTTCGATGCCGCGGGCCATACGAACGGGGGCACTGCAGCGCGGACAGGGGTCGCCCGAGCGGACGACCCGCAGGTCGGCATAGGCGGAGATGGAGAAATCCCGTTCCGGACTCGCGTTTTTCAGGTGGTAGTCCTCCCGGTTCGCCCCCATCACGCAGTGGGTCATGCTGATCAGCGAATAGTCCGCGATCACGCGCGCCCGGATCCCGACCGCGCCCGCAAACCCCCGCGGCGATCCGGTTACGTCGAGGATCATGTCGTCCATCGCCAGCTCCAGTTCGTCGCAGCCCAGGACGTTCTTCACCTTGATCTCGTTGACCTCGTGATCCCCGCGGACGAGGATCGCCACGGGCTTGCCATCGGCGCTGAAGATGAGGGTCTTCACGACCTCCTGGGGGGTCACCGCCAGAAATGCGCAGACCTCCTCGATGGTCCGCACGCCGGGGGTGTGGACCTCCTCGAGGGGCAGCCGGGCGCCGGCGTCGGAGGGCGTCTTCTCCAGCCGCGCGATCTCGGCCTTCTCGAGGTTGGCCGCGTAGTCGCAGGAGGTGCAGAAGACGACGGCATCCTCGCCGGAATCGGCCATCACCATGAATTCATGCGAGTAGCTCCCTCCAATGGTTCCCGAATCCGCCTCCACGGCCCTGAAGTCGAGCCCGCACCGGCGGAAGATGCGGCCGTACGCCTCGAACATCTTCCGATAGCTCGCCTCCGCGCCGGCCTCGTCGGCGTCGAAGCTGTAGGCGTCCTTCATGCCGAACTCGCGGCAGCGCATGACGCCGAAGCGGGGCCGGATCTCGTCACGGAACTTCGTCTGGATCTGGTAGAGGTTCCGGGGAAGCTGGCGGTAGGTCTTGATCTCGTTGCGGACCAGGTCCGTGATGACCTCCTCATGGGTGGGTCCGAGGCAATACTCCCGCTCGTGGCGATCCCGAAAGCGGAGCAGCTCCCGTCCGTAATGGACCCACCGCCCCGATTCCTGCCAGAGCTCCGCCGGCTGGACCATCGGCATGAAGAGCTCCTGGGCGCCGGCCCGGTTCATCTCCTCTCGCACGATCTGCTCCACCTTGCGGATCACCCGGTACCCCAGGGGAAGGTAGGAATAGATGCCGCTGGTGAGCTTCCGGATCATTCCGGCCCGGATCATGAGCTGATGGCTTGCCAGCTCGGCGTCGGACGGCACCTCCCGTCCCGTCGGCAGAAACAACTCCGAATAACGCATTGTACCTCCTTGTTTCAAGCGCCGCGCGCGGCGAGCGCATCGATTTCCGTCAACAGGGCCGCGACGAATTCCGCCTCCGGGACCTTGCGGATCACCTTCCCCTTCCGGAAGAGAAATCCGAATCCCCGCCCGCCGGCGATTCCGACGTCGGCCTCCGCCGCCTCGCCGGGACCGTTCACGACGCAGCCCATCAGGGCGACCTTCAGGGGGGCTGTGCAGCCTGCGAGGGCCTTCTCCATCCGCGTCGCCAACGTCATGAGATCGATCTCGCAGCGCCCGCACGTCGGGCAGGAGATAATTTCCACGCCGCGCCGTCGGATGCCGAGCGCCCGCAGAATGCCGTAGGCGATCGGCATTTCGCGGACCGGATCCCCGGTCACCGAGACGCGGATCGTGTCGCCGATGCCCTCCGCGAGCAGCATACCGATGCCGAGGGACGACTTGACGGCGGCCTGCACCTCCGTGCCGGCCTCCGTCACCCCGAGATGAAGGGGACAGTCGCTCCGCGCGGACATCTCGCGATAGGCCGCGAGGGTGGTCAGGACATCCGAAGATTTCAGGGAGACCTTGATGGCGTCGAAGCCCGACTGTCTAAGGACATCGATGTGCCGGAGGGCGCTTTCCACGAGCGCGGGTGCATGCGGTCCGCCATGCTTGGACAGAAGATCCCGTTCGAGCGATCCCGCATTGATGCCGATGCGGATGGGAATGCCCGCCTCCCCGGCCGCCTTCGCAATCCGGCGGATTTTGTCCCGCGCCAGGTTGCCCGGATTGATCCGGATCGCGTCGACCCCCTGATGGATGGCCGCGAGGGCAAGCCCGTGCTGGAAATGGATATCGGCGATCAGCGGAAGCCGGCCGGCCTTCCGGATCGCCCGAAGCGTCTGGGCGGCCTCCGCATCCGGCACGGCGACCCGGACGATTTCGCAACCGGCGCATGCCAGGCGGCGGATCTGGCGAACCGTTTTCCGGACGTCGCGCGTGTCGGTATTCGTCATGGACTGGACGACGACGGGCGCTCCGCCCCCCACCTGAACGCCGCCGATCAAAACCGGCTGGGTATGTTTTCTTCTCATCGATGGATACAATCTAAGACCGCGTTATCGGGCCACCCGGGCTTTTTCGTAACGTAACACGAAAAACCGGCCCCGATCAATGTCTAAATGCGCGGGCTTGCCGAACACGCGCGCCCTGGAGAGAGCGCTTCGCCCCGCCGGGACGACGGATCCCGCCAGCGCGCCTGGGAAAGGTTTCCGGGGAAAAGGGAGGGGTGATCAGCGACCCCGCCAGCAATAGAGACACAGCTCCGTTTCCGGCAGACCGATGGCCGCGATCATGTCTTCGATCGGCAGGTACTTCAGCGAGGTCACGTTGAGATCCCGGCGAATCCACTCGACCATGCTCCGGTATTCCTCCGACCGCCGGTCGAGGTAGGCCTCCACGTTATCCGTGTCGCGCCCCTCGATGGCCCGGATGGCCCGGCGGCAGGCCAGCTCTCCGAAGGTACGGGTGGAGGAGGCGAAAATGCAGGGATACATCAGGGGGGGACAGGCGGGCCGGACATGGATTTCCCGGGCGCCGTTGTCCCAGAGCTTCGTAATCGTGAAATTCTTCAGCTGCGTCCCCCGGACGATGGAATCGTCGCAGACGATCATCCGGCTCCCCTGGATGACCTCCCGGACGGCGCTGAGTTTCATCGTCGCCACGAGATCCCGGATGTCCTGCGAGGGCGGGGTGTAGCTCCGGCCGTAGCCGGGCGTGTATTTGACGAGGGGGCGCCGGAAGGGAATCCCGGATTCCATGGCATAGCCGATGGCATGCCCCACGCCGGAGTCGGGAATGCCCGTGACGAAATCCGCCTCCACGTCGTCGTTCCGGGCGATGGCCCGGCCGCAGCGTTCCCGGGCCATCTCCACGCCAATGCCGTCGTAGATCGACGCCGGATAGCCGGTGTAGATCCAGAGAAAAGCGCAGACCTGCCGTCGTTCCCGGGGGGGGCGGAGAACCTTGAGGCCGTCCGCGGACAGGAAAACGATCTCGCCCGGTCCCAGGAAGTGACGCAGCTGATAGCCGAGATTCGGAAACGCGCTCGCCTCGGTTGCCACGGCCATTCCGGGACCGCCGATGCGCTCCCCGATGGTCAGGGGGAAGCGCCCGTACCGGTCCCGGGCGGCATAGATCCCTTCGGCCGTCATGATGAGCGTACAGATCGACCCCTCGATGGCCTCCTGCATCCGCACGATCCCGTCCGCGATGTCGCTCCCCCGGCTGATCAGCTTGGAGACGAGCTCCACCGTATTGATCCCGCCGAGCGTCATTTCACTGAAGGAATCGCACTGATCGAGGAGCCCCGACATGAGGGCCTTCTTGTTGGAGACCTGCCCCGTGGCCGCGATGGCGAACGTCCCGAATTTCGAGCGGATGATCAGCGGCTGGGGTGCATCGTCGTCGATGGCGCCGATGCCGAGCGTCCCGTCCATCTCCTTGTAGTCGTCGACGAAGCGGGATTTGAACTGGGCCTGACTGATGCTGTGGATCGTGTGATAGAAGCCCTTGGCGCCGCAGACGGCCAGTCCGCCGTTTTCCGTCCCCAGATGGGAGTGGTAGTCCGTTCCGTAAAACAGGGTCTTGGAACAGTTGACCGTCTTGACGACCCCGAAAAGTCCGCCCATGATTGCCTCGTTTCAGGAGAGTTGCCGGATGGCCGCCGCGATGCGTTCCAGACCGGTTTCGATGTTCTTAAGCGACGTCGCGTAGGAAAGCCGGATGCAGGCGTCTTCGCCGAAGGCGATCCCGGGAACGACGGCGCAGTTTGCGGCGTCGAGGAGCCAGGCCGCGACGTCGGTGGACCCGGTCAGGGTCTGGCCCGCATGAGACTTTCCAAAGAGTCGCGAGACGTTCGGGAACACGTAAAACGCCCCCTGGGGGTTGGGACAGCGCACGCCTTCCAGGGCATTCAGTCCCGCTACGATGACGTCGCGGCGCCGCTGAAACTCTCCGACCATGGCCGCGACCACGCCCTGGTCGCCGTTCAGGGCCGCGACGGCGGCCTTCTGTGCGATCGAGGTCGGATTCGACGTGTTCTGGCTCTGGATCTTCGTGACGGCGGCGATGACGTCCGCCGGCCCTGCGGCATACCCGATTCGCCATCCGGTCATGGCGTACGCCTTCGAGACGCCGTTGACGACCAGGGTATGCGCCTTCAGACGCTCGTCAAGCGCGGCCACGTGATGAAACCGAAATCCGTCATAGACGATCTTTTCGTAGATGTCGTCGGAGATGACCCAAATGTCCCGCTCCCGTACCACGTCCCCCAGGGCGCGCAACTCCGCCTCGCTGTAGGCCGCGCCCGTCGGATTGGACGGGCTGTTCAGGATGACGGCCTTCGTGGCCGGCGTGAGGGCGCGTTCCAGGTCATGGGGCTGAACCTTGTAGCCGTCTTCCTCGCGCGTGGGAAGAATGACCGGGGTCGCCCCGGCGAGAAGCACAATGTCGGGATAGGACACCCAGTACGGGGCGGGGATGATGACCTCGTCCCCCTCTTCGAAGAGGACCTGGGCCAGGTTGTAGAGGGTGTGCTTGGCGCCGCAGGACACCGCGATCTCCGGGCGCCCGTAGGTGAGGCCCTGGTCCCGCAGCAGCTTTGCCGCGACGGCGTCCTTGAGTTCGTCGATTCCGCCGACGGGCGTATAGCGGGTGAATCCCTGTTCGATCGCCTCGACCGCCGCGCGGCGGATGTGCTCCGGGGTGTCGAAATCGGGCTCGCCGGCGCCGAAACCGAGGATGTCCCGGCCCTGCGAGCGCAACGCGTTGGCCTTCATCGTGATGGCCAGGGTCGGCGACGGTTTGATGCGCTGAATTCTGCGTGCAAAGTTCATCCTGGTTGATTCCCGTATTTGTCCAAAAGTTTCTGATAGACGAGGTCCGGAACCAGTCCCTTGACGGAACCGCCGAGACTCGCCGCCTCCTTGATGATGTTGGAGCTCGTGTAGAACCACTTGTACCCGGTCATGAGGAAGACCGTTTCGATGTCCCGATTGAGCCGGCGGTTGATCAGGGCCATCTGAAATTCGTATTCAAAATCGGACAGGGCGCGCAATCCTCTCAGGATGACATTCGCGCCGGCGTCCTTGACGTAGTCCACGAGGAGTCCGGAAAAGCTGTCGATGCGCACCCGGCCGTTGCACTTCAGGACCGCCTTGATCAGGTCCGTGCGCTCCTCCACGGAAAAGAGCGATTTCTTGTTGGGATTGTAGGCGATGAGGACGATCATCTCGTCGAACATTCGCAAGCCCCGCTTGATGATGTCGATGTGGCCGTTGGTGATGGGATCGAAAGAACCTGGATAAACGGCGATCTTTTTCATGGATGGCGGCGGTCTCCTTTCCTAAGAGACTGAGAATAACGACAGAACGGTGTCTCCATACATCCGGTGATCGACCCGGCGAAGCCGACCCTCCCCGGGATCCGACAGGTCCTCGCGGCGCGAATGCTGGAGGATGAAGCAGCCGCCCTCCCCCAGGATCCCGAGCGTCGCCACCCGCCGCAGGACGGGATCCACGAAGTCCCGCTCGTAGGGCGGATCGGCGAAGACGACGTCGAAGCGATCGCCCCGGTCCTCGAGCATTTTGAGGGCGCTCGTCCAGTCCCGGCCCCAGACCGCTCCCGCGGCGGTAAACCCGAGCAGGTTCAGATTTCTCCGGATGGTCGCCGCCAGGCGCCGGTCCCTTTCGACGAAAACCACCCGCTTCGCCCCGCGGCTGATCGCCTCCAGCCCGACACTGCCGGCGCCGGCGAACAGATCCAGGAAATCCAGGTCCTTCATGTCGGGGAGAATCTGAAAGAGGGCCTCCTTGACCCGGCCCTCCGTCGGCCGCAGCCGCCCGCGCGGCGGAATGTGGATCCTGCGTTTCCCGGCCGTTCCGCCGATGATTCTCATAGATAATCCCGGATCAGAACCTCCGCGATCTGTACGGCGTTCAGGGCCGCGCCCTTCCGGAGGTTGTCCGACACGACCCACAGGTTGATTCCGTTGGCGATCGATTCGTCCTCCCGGATCCGCCCCACCAGCGTTTCGTCATGCCCGGCCGCATCGATGGCCATGGGATAGCGCCGCTGTCCCGGATCGTCCACCACCCGGACCCCCGGCGCCCGGCTCAGAATTTCCCGGCACTCGACGGCGCTGATCTTCCGCTCCGTCTCGATGTTGACCGATTCTGAATGGCCGTAGAACACGGGAACGCGCACCGTCGTGGCGGTCACGGCGATGTCGGGATCGCCCATGATCTTCTTCGTTTCCCGGACCATCTTCATCTCTTCCCGGGTATAGCCGTTGTCGAGGAAGACGTCGATCTGCGGCAGGCAGTTGAAGGCGATCCGGTGCGGATAGACGCTGACCTCGGCCTCGCGCCCGCTGATCAGCGCCCGCGTCTGGGCGGCCAGTTCCTCGATCGCCTTCTTGCCGGTCCCGGAAACGGCCTGATAGGTCGAGACGACGATCCGCCTGATGCGGACGGCGTCGTGGATCGGCTTCAGGGCCACCACCATCTGGATGGTGGAACAGTTGGGGTTGGCGATGATGCCGCGGTCCTTGTACCCGCCGATCGCCTCGGGATTGACCTCCGGAACGACGAGCGGGACATCCGGCTCCATGCGGAAGGCGTTGGTGTTGTCGATGACGACGCAGCCGGACCGGACCGCAGCCGGGGCAAAGCGCTCGCTGATGCCGCCGCCGGCGGAAAAGAGACCGATGTCGATCCCGGCGAAGGAATCCTCAGTCAAAACGGCGACGGGAATGTCCCGTCCCTGATACGAAAGGCTCTTGCCCAGGGACCGCTCGGAGGCCAGCAGGCGCAGCTCCCCTACGGGGAACCGGCGTTCCTCCAGAACCTTGATCATTTCATTGCCGACGGCGCCCGTGGCGCCGACCACGGCGCAATTGTACCGCTTCATTCCCTACTCCCCGATCTCAGGATGGCGCGATGCCGCGGAGCGTTCCGCCCCGCGGCCCGTCCTCCCCGATTATTTGCAATCCGTCTTCGTCGCTTCCGTCCGGTGATGCCTCAACCCGTCATAGGCCCGGCGGGTCAGACGAACGAGCCACCAGACGGGTCCGGACAGGCTGTAGCCCAGCGCGAACGTAAAGATCATGATCTGCGGCTCCGCAATGACGATCGCCAGAACGAACACGATCAGCACGAAGGACATGAACGGCTTGCGGGCGAAGAAATTCAGGTCCTTGAAGCTGTAGTACTTGATGCTGCTGACCATGAAGATGGCGATGGCGACGACGCCGATCAGCACGAGGGGGCTTTCGAATTTCCCCTCCTGCCCCAGTTTGTAGAAGATCAGCACGCCGGACGCCACGACGGCGGCCGCGCCGGGAATCGGCAGCCCGTTGAAAACCCGGCTGTCGACGATCCCCGTCTGGATGTTGAACCGCGCCAGGCGCAGGGCGCCGCAGGCCGTAAAGAGGAAGGCGGCCAGCCATCCCCATTTCCCGTATGACGCCAGGCTCCAGTTGTAGGCCATCAGCGACGGGGCAACCCCGAAGGCGACGAGGTCGGACAGGGAATCGTATTCCGCGCCGAACTTGCTGGTCGTGTTCGTCATGCGCGCGATCCGGCCGTCCAGCGCATCCAGGACCGCCGCCAGAATGATCGCGATGGCCGCCACCTCGAACAGGCCCTTCATGGACGCGACCGCCGAGTAAAAGCCGCAGAACAGGCTGGCCGTGGTGAAGAGGTTGGGGAGAACGTAAATCCCCTTTTTCATGTTGTCCCTTCTGAAGGGCGATGGATTCTTCATGGCATCCGTCCTATCGGCGTCTGTCCCGCGCGGACCTTGTCCCCGAGCCGGACGAGGACGGTGGCGTCGTCGGGAAGAAATACTTCGAGGCGCGACCCGAACCGGATGAGTCCGAACCGCTCTCCCGCCCGGACCGCCATGCCCTCCTTCAGCCAGCAGACGATCCGCCGGGCCACGAGACCGGCAATCTGAACGGTCAGAATCTCCCTGCCGTCCCAGGTTTTGAGCAGAACCGACGTCCGTTCGTTCTGTTCCGACGCCTTGTCCAGATCGGCCGACAGAAACTTGCCGGGCCGGTAGCGGATGGCGCTCACGGCCCCGTCATAGGGGATCCGGTTCACATGCACGTTGAACACATTCATGAAAATGCTGACCTTCTTCAAGGACCCTGGAATCAGTTCCTGTCCGTCGACCGTCTCGATGCGAATGACGCGCCCGTCGGCCGGTGAAATCACGAGCTTTCGATCGTCCGGGGTTTCCCGCTCGGGATTCCGGAAAAAGGCGATGACGAACACCGTCACCGCGCCCAGGACCAGGGCCGACGCCCCGCCGCCCATCAGCGCCGCAGCGGCGGTGAGCAGGACGAGCGGCAGGATGAAAGGAAGCCCTTCACGAACGATGATCCCGTTTCTTTTCCCCATTCCGCTACCCTTTTCCCGGCCGGACCCTCCCGGCCGGTTTCCGGTCTCCGCTTACCCCAAATCGGAGGGTGTTGTCAATCATTCTTCATGCTTTCCCGCGGGGAGGCATGCCGTCGTTCGGCCTCCGAAACGCGGAGATAACGGGGGGAAAAGCGGACAACGTCGAGTGCTTCTCCTGCCCGGTAGCGCTCCTCTCCGAGCAGGGCGACGGCGGCGGCCCGGACGTGCCGGTACAGGGGTCCCGCAAAGCGGGCCCGGGCGGAACAGCGCGCCGCAAGCGCATCGCGATGGCGTTCCGCGCCATCGCCGACGAACAGGACCGGTCCGTCCGGCAGGGCGTCGACGAGCTCGTCCACATCCGCGACCCGCTCGGGCGAGATCCTTTCGCGCCGGCCGTCCTCCCCGTCCCGGTACATCGCGGCGTAGACCTGTTCCCGCTGGGCGTCGAGCATCGCGCAGAGGACCTTGCCGGTGATCGCCGGGAGCGGGTAGGCCAGTGCGTCGAGCGTCGAGACGCCCACGGCCGGCTTGCCGGCGGCCAGGGCGAGCCCCTTGACGGTCCCGGCCGCGATCCGCAGGCCGGTGAACGAACCCGGGCCGAGGGTCAGGGCGAAAAGGTCGATCTGTGCGAGTTCGATGCCGGCATGGCGACAGGCCGCCTCGATGGCCGGAAGCAGGACGAGGGAATGGTTGAGGCCGGCGTGATGGAAGGCCTCGTAGCGGATCTGCCCGTCAACCGTCAGGGAAACGCCGGCCGATCTGCCGGCGGTATCGATGGCGAGCGTCCTCATGGCTGCTTCGTGAAGATCCGGGCGAAGTCGTCCAAAAGCTTGATGTGCAGGCGATCGACGTCCATCATGAAGACCCAGATCATGAGCATGATGAGCAGCGCAAAGCCGACCTGCTGGGCGCGTTCCCGCCATTTCAGGCTGACCGGCCGCCGGACGACCAGTTCGATCAGGTAGAACAGCAGGTGACCGCCGTCCAGCACCGGAATCGGCAGCAGGTTGAGGACCGCCAGGTTAATGCTCAGCAGGGCCATGAACAAAAGGAAAGGGACCATCCCTTCCTTCGCCTGCACCCCGGCGATCTGGGCGATAAGAATCGGTCCGCCCAGGGTCTTGGCGGAGAGGGTACCGTCGATGAGTTTGACGATGCTGATCACGGTCAGTTTCGTGACCGCCCAGGTCTGGGAGACGCCCGCCGCCAGGGCGTCCACGGGTCCCAGGCGTTTCGTCACCACCTGGCCCGACGGACTGATGCCGATCTTGTAGGCGCTGATCTCCTCCCCGAAGAGGTTCTTTCCCTTCATGCGCCGCGGGGTAACCTGAACGTCGAAAACCGTTCCGCCCCGGTCGATTCTCAACGCCAGGGGCGTCCCCTTCCCCCTTTCGACCGCGCGGGCGATGTCGTCCCAGTAGGCGACCCTCTGCCCCGCGATGCTGACCAGGATGTCCCCGGCCTTGAGCCCGGCGGCCGCCGCCGCCGATTCGGCCTGGATGTCGCCGATCCGCGCCGTCAGGGCGGGGACGCCGGACAGGTACACGCCGAAGAAAACGACGAGGGCGAGCAGAAGATTGAAAACGGGTCCCGCCACGACGATGCCCATCCGCCTCCAGACCGTCTGGTTCAGGAAGGACCGCTTCTCGTCTTCCGGGCTGAGCGTCTCGCCTTCCGCCTCGCCGAGCAGTTTCACGTAGCCGCCCAGCGGGATCCAGGATATCAGGTATTCCGTTTCGCCGATCTTTTTCCCGACCAGCTTATGGCCGAAACCGAGCGAGAACTTGAGCACGCCGACGCCGAAGGATTTGGCGACGATGAAATGCCCGAATTCGTGGGCGAAAATCAGGATGCCGAGAAGAATGATGAGGGAAATGATGCTGATGCCAAGCACGATGCCGTCCTTTCCTCGCCGCAGACGCGCGGCGGAAGGTTTCACTGTCCCGGTTTCATCTCGTCGATCCAGGCTGCGGCCGCCTGCCGCGCCCAGGCATCGGCCTCAAGAATGTCATCGAGGCCGGAACCGTCGGCCGGCCGGTGCTGCGCCATCACCCCGGAAATCAGGCGGGGGATATCCATGAACCCCATGCGCTTTTCAAGAAAGGCGTTCACGGCGACCTCGTTGGCGGCGTTCAGGACCGCCGGCATCGTGCCGCCGGTCCGGCCGGCCTGACGGCCGAGCGCCAGGCAGGGGAATCTCTCCTCGTCCGGCGGGAAGAATTCCAGCGGCGGCCCGGCAGTCAGATCGAGCCGCTCCGCGGGCTTCTCCAGGCGTTCCGGATACGCCAGGGCGTAAGCGATGGGGATGCGCATGTCCGGCACGGCAAGCTGCGCCATGACCGATCCGTCCCGGTACTCGACCAGGGAGTGGACCACGCTCTGCGGGTGGATCAGAACGTCGATGCGATCCAGATCGCAATCGAAGAGCCATTTCGCCTCGATCATTTCCAGGCCCTTGTTGATCATCGTCGCGGAATCGATGGTGATCTTGGCCCCCATGGTCCAGTTCGGGTGGCAAAGGGCCTCCTCCGGCGTGACGCCGGGCAGTTCCGCGGATGGCCGCGTGCGGAATGGCCCCCCGGAGGCGGTCAGGAGGAGACGCCGGACGTCCGCCGCATGCGCCTCCAGGCATTGGAAAATGGCGCTGTGCTCGCTGTCCACCGGCAGGATGCGGACGCCCTTTTCGCGGGCGAGCCGCGTGACGAGTTCCCCCCCGATGACCAGGCTCTCCTTGTTGGCCAGGGCGAGGGTCTTCCCGGCCGCAATCGCCGCCAGGGTCGGGCGCAATCCGGCGGCGCCGACCATTGCGGAGAGGACCAGCTGACAGTCGCTCAGCGCCGCCGCCTGGCCGTAGCCCCGCTCGCCCGTCACGATGTCCGTGGGCGTTCCCCGGCCCAGCGCGACCTTGAGGTCGCGCGCGACCCCCTCGTCGAGGACGGCGGCGAGGCGCGGGCGGAATTCCCGGATCTGCTCCGCGAGCCGGCGCCAGTCGCGGCCCGCGGCCAGCGCGCCCACGGTAAAGCGACCGGGATGTTCGGCGACGACCCGGAGGGTGCTGCGACCGATGGAGCCGGTTGAGCCCAGGATGGCGATCGTTTTCATTTCAGCACAAAGAGCTGGTAGTAGTAAACGAAGGGGGTGATAAAGAGCAGGCAGTCCAGCCGGTCCAGCACCCCGCCGTGACCCGGCAGGAGGAATCCGGAATCCTTGACCCCGGAGGACCGCTTGATCGTCGATTCGCAGAGATCGCCCAACTGACCGATGACGGCGCCGACGGCGGCCATCGCCGCGGCGTGTTCCCAGGCGAGCGCAGGGAAGAAAAACGCCCGGTACAGGAGGCATCCGGCGATGCTGCCCAGAACCAGCCCCAGGATCCCCTCCTCGGATTTGCCGGGGCTGATGACGGCCTGGAGCTTCCGGCGTCCCCAGGTGCGCCCCACGTAGTAGGCGGCGATGTCTCCGGCGAACGCGAGGACGATGACGAAGAAGATCCAGGCGATTCCCCGCGGAGACTGGCGCAGCAGGATGAAGTGCGCCATGAAGACCGGCACGTAGAGCAGCCCGAAGCCGATCCGGTAAACCGGGTCGAGGTCGAACGCCTCCGTTCGAATCGTCAGCAGGTGGAGCAGGAAAATCGAGATCACGCTCAGGGTGATCACGCCGAGGATCAGGGCGGCATCGCCGACGGTGGCCGCGGTCAGAATCAGCGCACCGGCCGCAAGCGCGGTCCCCCGCTGTCGGACCGTCGCCCGAGGCAGGGTCATCGCCAGAAATTCATGCAGGCCGGCCAGGGCAAACAGCCCGATGACCGCCGCGAAAACGGGCACCGGGGCGTAAAAGATCACGGCAAAGAGGACGGGGACGGCGACAATGCCCGTGATCCATCGCTTAAGATGCTGCCCCATGCCCATGAACGCTCCCTCCCGTGGCCGTATCGTGCCCCGCGCCAATCGCGCATCCCCGGCGCCGGCGCGATCCTTCGGTCCCCTGTGCCCCGCTCCGCCGCCGGGTGCGGAGCCCCCCGAAGATTTTCCCCGGCGCAGGCCGGGCGTGGATCGTATCCTGAATCCGCCCCCTACTCCCGCGGCAGCTGTTCGCTCGTCAGGCCGAAGCGCCGCTCCCGGCGCTGGTAGTCGGCGATCGCCTCCAGAAGGTGCTTCCGGCGAAAGTCCGGCCAGAGGACGTCGGTAAAATAGAACTCGGTGTAGGCCATCTGCCAGAGCAGGAAGTTGCTGATCCGGTACTCGCCGCTGGTGCGGATGAGGAGATCCGGGTCCGGAAGGTCCGCGGTGAAGAGAAACCGTGAAAACCGCTCGGGCGTGAGGGCGTCCGGATCGAGGCGTCCGGCCTCGACCTCGCGGACGACCCGCTTCGCGGCCGCCACGATCTCGTCCCTTCCGCCGTAGCTCAGGGCCAGATTCAGGGTCATCGAGCGGTTCTTCTCGGTTTTCCGCATGCCCTCCGAGAGCATGGCCCGAACCGGGGCCGTCAGCTTCGGCGTGTCCCCGATGGTGACGAGCCGGATGTCGTTCTCGATCATCCGGCCGATCTCGGTCCGGAGGTAGTCCTCGAGCAGGCGCATCAGGGCCTGAACCTCTTCCGGCGGACGCTGCCAGTTCTCCTGGGAAAAGGCGTACAGGGTGAGGCAGCCGATGCCGAGCTCGCGGCAGGTTTCCACCGCGACGCGGACGGCCCTCGCCCCGCGTTTGTGCCCGGTAATGCGTCCCAGGGCATGGCGCTGCGCCCAGCGGCCGTTGCCGTCCATGATGATGGCGATATGTCGTGGAAGATGGGCGCGATCGAGACTGACCATCCAGCATTCCTTCCCTGTCCGGGCGGACGGAGGCTCCTGATTATCCGTTCCGGTTTCCTGATGAGGGTGTAGCACAACGGGGGTGGGTTTTCAAGGCGCGGGTGGACGGATTTTTCCGGGGATCTTCGGGTGGGCCGTCAGATCTCCATGATTTCCTTTTCCTTGGCCGCAAGCAGGGCATCGGTTCGTTCGATGGCCTTGTCCGTCCGTTTCTGGACCTCTTCCTGGCACGTGTACATCTCGTCTTCGGCGATCTCGTTGTCCTTCTTGAGCGCCTTGAACTGCTCGTTGGCGTCGCGACGGGCATTGCGCAGCTTGACCTTGCATTCCTCCGCCATCTTCTTGACGTTCTTGACCAGTTCACGGCGCCGCTCCTCGGTGAGGGTGGGGATGGACAGGCGGATGACCTTGCCGTCATTCGTCGGCATCAATCCCAGATCGGACTTCTGCAGGGCCTTTTCGACGGCGCCGATCGCGCTGTTGTCCCACGGGGCGATGACGATCAGCCGGCTCTCGGGAACCGACAGGGTGGCCACCTGGTTGAGAGGGGTCGGCTGCCCGTAGTAATCGACGCGGATCCCGTCGAGAATCCCCAGAGACGCGCGACCCGTCCGGACCTTGGCGAATGACCGTTCCAGGGACTGGAGGGCCTTTTCCATGTTCTCCTTCAATTCGTCGTAAACCAGCGCCTTCATGCCTCACTCCTGAACGATCGTTCCGATCTTTTCCCCGCAGCAGGCCCGCCGGATGCACCCCGCCTTGAGCAGGTTGAACACCAGAATGGGAAGGCGGTTTTCCCTGCAAAGCGAGATCGCCGTTGCATCCATGACTTTAAGATCCTTCGCCAAGACCTCGTTATAAGTGACCTTTTTGTACATGACCGCCGAGGGGTCACCGTTCGGGTCATGGTCGTAAACACCATCCACCTTGGTGGCCTTCATCATGACCTCGGCCTGGATCTCGACGGCGCGGAGCGCGGCGGCCGTGTCCGTCGTGAAGAACGGGTTGCCCGTGCCTCCGCCAAAGATGACCACCCGGCCCTTCTCGAGGTGACGGATGGCGCGACGCTGGATAAAGGGTTCGGCCACGGCGCGCATCTCGATGGCCGTCAGGACGCGCGTGGGAACGCCCTGCTTCTCCAGGGCGCTCTGGAGGGCCAGGCTGTTGATGACCGTCGCGAGCATCCCCATATAGTCGGCGGTCGTCCGGTCCATGCCGCGGGCGCCGTCGCCGCCTCCGCGGAAGATGTTCCCGCCGCCGATGACGACGCCCAGTTGCACATCCAGGGCCACGGCGGAACGGATCTCCCCGGCGACCATGGCCACGATCTCCGGATCGATCCCGAAGGTCTGCGCGCCCAGCAGGGCTTCGCCACTCAGCTTCAGCAGCGCCCGTCGATAAACGGCCTTCCCCTTCGGCATGATCCCCCGCCTCCCTTCCCGCGTTCCGGAAGCGCTATTTCAGGTCTTCACCCAGCTGAAAGCGGGCAAACCGGCGGACCATGATGTTTTCGCCGGTTTTCGCGATCATGTTGCTGACCAGGGTCTCGACGGTGATATCGGTGTTCTTGATGAACTTTTGCTGGAGGAGGCAGACCTCCTCGTAGTATTTCTTCAGCTTGCCCTCGATGATCCGCTCCCAGATCTTCTCCGGTTTCTTTTCGGCCAGCGCCTGCGAACGGTAGATCTCCTTCTCGCGTTCCATCACCTCGGGCGGGATCTCTTCCGGCTTCAGGAAGAGGGGATTGGAAGCGGCCACGTGCATGGCGATGTCCTTGGCCATCTGCTGAAAATCCTCGGTCTTGGCCACAAAATCGGTCTCGCAGTTCACCTCGACCATGACGCCGATCCGGCCGCCCATGTGGATGTAGGAGGCCACCACCCCCTCCTTGGCGGCCTTCGAGGACCGCTTGGTCGCCGCGGACATGCCCTTCTTGCGCAGATATTCGATCGCCTTCTCGACGTCACCGGCCGCCGCCGTCAGGGCCTCCTTGCAGTCCATCATGCCTGCGCCTGTTTTGGTCCGTAAATCCTTCACCATTGCGGATGTAATGTCCAATTTATGCTACCTCCTCGCGTGTTGCGTTCTTTTCCTCCGTCGGCTGACCGGACATGGCGGCATCGCCGACCGCCTCCACGCTCTCGGGGACATCGTTTTCGCCCTCCTCGTCCGGGACCGCGGCGGTGCGCTCCGACGCCTTGTCGGTCTCCGCCTGGATGCGTTCCTCGAAGCGCTTTTTCCCCTCGAGGACGGCGTCCGCGATGCGTGACGAGAAGAGCTTGATCGCCCGGATGGCGTCATCGTTCCCAGGAATCACGTAATCGATGACGTCGGGGTTGCAGTTCGTATCGACGATGGCCACGATCGGAATCCCCAGTTTGTTCGCCTCCTGCACGGCGATGTCCTCGCGCTTCGGATCCACGATGAACACCCCGGCCGGCCGGCCCTTGATGCGGCGGATGCCCCCCAGCACCTTGTCCAGTTTGTCCTTGTCCTTCTGCCGCATGAGGATTTCCCGCTTCGGAAACGCCTTGATGCTGTCGTCGGCGAACATGGCATCCAGGGCGTTGAGCCGGTCAATGCTCTTCTTGATGGTCACGAAATTGGTCAGCATGCCGCCCAGCCAGCGCTGGTTGACGTAGGGCATGCCGCAGCGCTCGGCCTCTTCGCGGATGGCCTCCTGCGACTGTTTCTTCGTTCCGATGAACAGGATCTCGCCGCCTTCCGCAACGGACTTGACGACGAAATTGTAGGCGACCTGGAACATCTCGACGGTCTGCTGCAGGTCAATGATGTAGATGTTGTTGCGCGCCCCGAAGATATAGGGCTTCATCTTGGGGTTCCATTTGTTCGTCTGGTGCCCGAAGTGAACCCCGGCTTCGAGCAAGAGCTTCATGGAAATGATGGCCATACGTGTTCTCCTTTGTTGTGTTATTTCCTCCATCCCCATCGCCCGGGCCGGCGACTTTTGCATTCAAAAGCACACACCGGCCCGTCCGGGGATGTGCGAAGTGCGGAGGCTGATAGCATAAAGGTCTGAATTGTGCAAGCAAAAATCTTTTCAGGTGTGGTAGTGGGCGTTCAGGGCGACATAGTCGCGGGTGAGATCCGAGGTCTGCACGACGAAGTCGGCCCGGCCCATCCCGAGATCGAGGCGAATGTGGATGACCGGCTGCTGCATGATGGCTGAAATCCGGCCGGGATCCGGCGCCCGTCCCTGCCCGCCGGAGAACAGAAGGACCTCCTCGAAGTGGAGGACCACCCGGTCCGCCGTCAGGGGAATCCCGACGGAGCCGGCGGCGGCGATGATCCGCCCCCAGTTGGGGTCTCCGCCGTAGAACGCGGTCTTCACGAGGTTCGATCGGGCCACCGCGTACGCGATCCGGCGCGCCTCGGCGCGATTGCGCGCCCCGCTGACGCAAAGCTCCACGCGCTTCGTGGCCCCTTCGCCGTCCTCCACCATGGCCCGGGCGAGCTGCCCCATGACCTCGGTGAGCATCGCTCCGAAGCGGCGTCCTTCTGCGCCCCCGGCGGCGATCGGCCGGTTCGCCGCGACGCCGTTCGCCAGGATCAGGGCCGTGTCGTTCGTGCTCTCGCAGCCGTCGACACTGATGGCGTTGAAGGTCGTTCGTACGGCGCGGCGGAAAAGCCGGCCGAGGTCGTCCCGGGGCACGACGGCGTCCGTCAGGATAAAGGCCAGCATCGTCGCCATGTGGGGTTCGATCATCCCGGCCCCCTTGGCAAGCCCGCACACGGTGATTTCCCGGCCCCCGCAACGCGCCCGGGCGACGGCGAGCTTCGGAAAGCGGTCCGTCGTCAGGATGGCCTCTTCCGCCGCTGGGATGCCCCCGGGCTTCAAGCCCGCGACGAGCCGCGGAATCCCGTCGAGGATCCTGTCCAGGGGCAGGCGGTGTCCGATCACCCCCGTCGAGGCGACGAGGACCTCCTCCTCCGGGATCGCTAGCCGCCGAGCGAGTTCCCGCGACGTCGCGAGGGCGTCCGCCAGGCCGTCGGGACCGGTGGCGGCGTTGGCATTGCCGCTGTTCGCGAGGATCGCGCGGGCCGTTCCGCGGGCGACGCGGTCGCGGTCGATCTGAACGGGCGCGGCCGGGAACCGGTTCGTCGTGAAAACGCCGGCCGCGACCGCGGGCACGTCCGAGCGGATCAGGGCCAGGTCCGGTCGTCCGTCCGCCTTGATCCCCGCCGCGATGCCGCTCGCGGCAAATCCTGGCACGATATACGTCTGGTTCCGTTCCATCTTCCCCCCGCGCCGTCCTCCCCCGGGTTTACGCCCCGCAACACCGCTTGTACTTTTTGCCGCTGCCGCAGGGGCAGGGATCGTTGCGGCCGATTTTCTTCTCCTCGCGCCTGACCGTCTGTGAGGCCGGCGTGTCTTCGCCCCGGCTCATGATGTAATCCTGACGCTGGCGCTCCCGCATCTCCTCTACCTCTTCCTCCCGCCGGATCTGCACCATGCAGAGCTTCTGCAGCGTATCCTCCTTGACCCGCCACACCATGTCCATGAACATGTCGTAGCCCTCTTTCTGGTACTCCCGGGTGGGATCCTTCTGGCCGTAGCCCCTCAGCCCGATGCCCTCCTTCAGGTGATCCATGCCCAGGAGGTGGTCCTTCCACTGGGCGTCGATGGCGTTGAGCATAATCATCCGCATCAGATATTCCATCAGGGGCTTGCCGAACTCCCGCTGCTTGGCCTGGAGCAGGTCCATGACGCCGGCGGCAATGGTCTCCCCGATCGTCCCGGCGCCGAAGCGGTCCCCGGCCCCGGCGGCCAGGTCCAGCCTGAAGCCGAACTGGCGCCAGATCCAGTCCTGGAGTCCCTTCAGGTCCCACGTCTCGTGATGGCGTTTCTCGTCGATGTATTCCGGAAGGGTGTCCCCGACGACCTCGCCCAGCATCGCCTCGATGTCCTTCCAGAGCTCCTCCCCCCGGAGGACCTTCTTCCGCTGTTCGTAGATGACCTGGCGCTGCCGGTTCATGACGTCGTCATAGTCCAGCAGATGCTTGCGGATATCGAAGTTCTGCCCCTCGACGCGCTTCTGGGCGTTTTCGATGGCCCGGGAAATGAGCCGGTGCTCGATGGGCTCGCCCTCCTCCATCCCGACGCGGTCCATGATGGACGAGATCCGTTCCGCGCCGAAGATTCTGAGCAGGTCGTCCTCGAGCGAGAGGTAAAACCGGGACGACCCCATGTCGCCCTGCCGACCGGAACGGCCGCGCAACTGGTTGTCGATCCGGCGGCTCTCGTGACGCTCCGTTCCCAGGATGTGGAGGCCGCCGAGATCAGCCACACCCTCGCCGAGCTTGATATCGGTCCCGCGGCCGGCCATGTTCGTGGAGATCGTGACCGCCGAGCGCTGTCCGGCCTGCGCGATGATCTCCGCCTCCCGCTCGTGATTTTTTGCATTCAACACGTGGTGCTTGACCCCCGCCCGGGTCAGGTGCTTGCTCAGGAGTTCCGATTTCGCGATGGAGATCGTCCCGACCAGAACCGGGCGGCCCTCGCGGTGCAGCTCGCGGATCTCGTCGATGACCGCGGCAAACTTTTCTTCCTCGGTCTTGTAGATGACGTCGGTGTGATCCTGGCGGATCATCGGCTTGTTGGTCGGAATCACCAGCACGTCCAGGTTGTAGATCTTCTTGAACTCCGCCGCCTCCGTATCCGCCGTGCCGGTCATGCCCGCCAGCTTCTCGTACATGCGGAAATAGTTCTGAAACGTGATGGAGGCCAGGGTCTGGTTTTCCCGTTCGACCTTGACATGCTCCTTGGCCTCGAGGGCCTGGTGCAGGCCGTCGCTGTAGCGGCGCCCCGGCATGATGCGGCCGGTGAACTCGTCGACGATGATGACCTGTCCCTCCTTCACGACATAATCCACGTCCCGCTTGAAGAGGGTGTGGGCCTTGAGGGCCTGGTTGACGTGGTGCAGGATCTCCATGTTTCTCGGTTCGTAGAGGTTCTGGACCTTGAGGGCGTTTTCCGTATGGGCGACGCCTTCCTCCGTCAGGGCGACGGTGCGGCTTTTCTCGTCGATCGTGTAGTCCCGGTCCTTCTTCAGGCGGGGGATGACCTGGTTGATCCGGTAGTACTTGTCGGTGGACTCCTCCGAGGGGCCGGAAATGATGAGCGGCGTGCGGGCCTCGTCGATCAGGATGCTGTCCACCTCGTCGACAATGGCGTAGTGAAAGTCCCGCTGGACGTAGTCGTCCAGGGTAAACTTCATGTTGTCCCGGAGGTAGTCGAAACCGAATTCGTTGTTCGTGCCGTAGGTGATGTCGGCGTGATAGGCCTGACGGCGCTCGTCGTCATCCATGCCGTGGATAACGACCCCGACCGACAATCCCATCATCCGGTAGACCGGCCCCATCCATTCGGCGTCGCGGCGGGCCAGATAGTCGTTGACCGTCACGACGTGACAGCCCCGGCCCGTCAAGGCGTTCAGGTACAGGGGCAGCGTCGCGGCGAGGGTCTTTCCTTCACCCGTCTTCATCTCCGCGATCTTCCCCTCGTGCAGGGCAATGCCGCCGATGATCTGGACGTCGAACGGCCGCATCCCGAGGGTCCGCCGCGCCGCCTCCCGCGCCGCGGCGAACGCCTCGGCCAGGATGTCGTCGCAGGAGGCTCCGCTGGCGATCTTCTCCTTGAAGTGGGGGGTTTTGGCGGCCAGTTCGGCGTCGGACAACGCCATGAACGCCGGCTCCAGGTCATTGATCTCTTCGAGCAGAAACCCGAGCCGTTTCAATTCGCGGTCGTTCTTGCTGCCCACGATTTTTCGCAGAATGGCATCGATCATCGCTGACTCCATAAAAAAGCCGGTACAGGCGACCGGCTTTCGTCCTTATCACAAACCCGCCCTGAGGGAAAGCATCCTTCCGGTCAGTCGGTCCGGACGAGGAGCAGCGGGTCGCCGACCTCGACGCGATCCCCGGGCGCGACGAGGATCTCGGCCACCCGTCCGCTGATCTCCGCGACGACGTTGTTGAGCATCTTCATCGCCTCGAGAACGATGAGCACCTGTCCGGCGGACACCTCTTCCCCTTCGGCGACGGGAACCTCGCTGACCGTCCCGATGATCTGGGAACGGATGTCCCCGGTCTTGGCCAGGGCCTCGATCTCCCGTGGGGTGAAGGTGACCTTCTTTTTCACCTGCGCCCCCTCGGCCTCCATCTCCGTGAGGATCGGTTCGGGATGATGGTCGATGACGAGGTAGGTGACGGCGTCTCCCGTCTTCGTTCGTCGCTGGGGGCCGATCTCGATCGCATGGAGACGGCCGAAAGCGTCGGGAATCTCGAACTTGTCCCCCAGGCCGTACCCGCCCTTCCGGAACCAGATGTCCGGGGAGAGCACCCAGGTCTTTCCGTATTTCGCCTCGAACTTGATGAAGTTGACGGCGTCGTTGGGGTGCTGGAGGTAGAGGACCAGCTCGTCTTCCGTCGCGGCGCGGCCGATCCGGTGCTCCAGGACCTTCCGCTCCACGGCGAGATCGATGTCCTCGATGCGCTGATAGCCGCCGTCGCGCTCCAGAATCGTCTTCCATTCCTTCCCGAAAACGGCCTCGTAGATCGAATCCGCCGGACGGTAGAAGGGGAAGTCGCCGTAGCGGCCCAGCATCAGGTTTTTGAGATCGTCGTTGGCGTCCCGGTAGCGCGCCCCCTTCAGAACGTTGTTCACGGCGGTGGTCCAGAGGATCTGCGAGCCCGGCGTCACGCTCCACCAGTTCCCCAGCTCGGTGTGCACGAGCGGCAGTTCTTGCTGGAGAATGTGGGGCATCCGATGGAGAAACCCGCCCTTGACGGCCTGTTCGAAGCTCGACCCCGTGGCCCCGCCGGGGAGCTTGTGGATCTGCACGGTCGGGTCGAAGCCGAGAAACTGGGATTCGAAGTCGCGGTAATGCTCCCGCTCGCCGCGGAGGAGGTTGGAGGCGTCGATCACCGCCTGGCGGTCGAGTCCCACGGCCTCGTGGCCTTCGTCCCGGAGGATGTCGACCGCCGTCAGCAGCGGGGGCGGCCCGTAAAAGCCCGTCAGGGCGTGGTCGCTCGCGTCGATGATCTTCGCCCCGTTCTTCACGGCCGCGACGACCCGGCCCAGATCGGCGCCGTCGGTGTTGTGGCCGTGATAGTGGATGACGAGATCCGGGTACCGCTCGCGGATGGCGGCGACGAGCGCTCCGATCCGCCTCGGGGTTCCCAGGCCGCCGTGGTTCTTGATGCACAGGAGGATGTCCTCACCTGTCACCTCCAGGATTTCACCGACTTTGCGGACGTAGTAGGCGTCCGTGTGCTCCGGCCCCGTTGAGAAACAGATGGACGGCTCCAGGATGGCGCCGGCCTCGCGCACCTCCTCGAAAACGGAGACCATGTTCGGGATGTGGTTCAGGAAGTCGAACACGCGCCAGACATGGACCCAGCGGGCGAAACTCCGGACCGTCAGCCGGATCACGTTGTCCGGATAGGGCCGGTAGCCGAAGAGGTTGATGCCCCGGCACAGGGTCTGGAACAACGTGTCGGGCATGTTGGCGGACAGGACTTCCAGCTTTTCGAGCGGGCTCATCTGCTTGCGCAGCATGTCTACATGGACGGACGCGCCGCCGGTGATCTCGAGGGAGAAGAACCCGGCGTCGTTGCGCTGCGGGGCTACCAAGAGCTGCGTATGGGGCATGATCCGGTTCTTGAAATCGGACTGCGACAGGTCGCGCTCCGTATTGGTCACGTAGTACCCGTCCGCGTGCCGGATCTTGTCGAGGATTTCCCGCACACCCCGGCGGCGCAGATCCTGGGGGGTGATCCGCATGTCCTTGTCTTGCGTCTGCCGCGTCATGAATTCGAACCTCTCAGTAGGCAAATGGGTTGACCTTGCGGGCGTGTATCTCCGCGATGAGTTTGGCCAGCTTGGCCACCTCGCGTTCCTGTTCCGGATACTGGAAGATATCCTGATGGGTGTCGAGGTAACCGGTATCGAACCGCTCCGCCTGAAAATCCGGCTCGTCGCAGATGGCGAGGTAAAAAGGCACGGTCGTGGCGGGGCCGACGATCAGGAACCCCTGCAGCGCCCGCTTCAGACGCTGGATCGTCTGCTCCCAGTTGTAGCCCCGGATCGTCATTTTGACCATGAGCGAATCGTACTCCGTGGGAACGCGGTAGCCCTGATAGACGACGCCATCGAGTCGCACGCCCGGTCCGCCCGGCGACTGATACACCTCCACCCGCTTGCCCCCCTCGGGCATGAAGTTGTTCTTGGGGTCCTCCGCGTTGATGCGGACCTGAACGGCCTTGCCCATCAGGTGGATCCGCTCGCGCGGGATGTCGAGAACCTGCCCCTCGGCGATGCGGATCTGCTCCCGCACGATGTCCACGCCCGTCAGTTCCTCGGTGACGGTGTGCTCGACCTGCAGGCGGGTATTCATCTCCATAAACCAGAACGCGTGAGAGTGCGCATCCACGAGAAACTCGACCGTTCCCGCGTTGACATACCCGGCCTGACGGGCCGCCGCGATGGCCGCGGCATACATCGCCTCCAGAACGTCGGCGGGAAGATTGGCGGGCGCGATCTCGAGGAGCTTCTGGTGCCGCCGCTGAATGGAGCAGTCCCGCGACCCCAGGTGCATGATGCGGCCGTGCCGGTCGGCCAGGATCTGGATCTCCACGTGCCGGGGGGCCTCGACGCATTTCTCCGCGTAGATGTTTTCGTCGTTGAAGGCGGACAGCGTTTCCTGGCGCGCCAGCGGAAGCTGGACGAGCAGGTCCTTCTCGCTGACGACCTTGCGGATGCCGCGCCCCCCGCCTCCGGACGAGGCCTTGAGCATGATGGGGTATCCGTGCTCCCGGCCGAACTTCAGCGCCGCGGCCGCGCCGTCTTCCCCGCGCGGCAGGTCGCCCGTGCCGGGAATCGTGTCGATGCCCGCCTGAGCGGCGATTCGGCGCGCCACGACCTTGTTGCCGAGGTCCCGGATCACCCCGGGAGGCGGTCCGATGAAAATGAGCCCGGCTTTTTCACAGGCCTCGGAGAAGTCCGCGTTTTCGGCCAGAAACCCGTATCCGGGGTGAATGGCGTCCGCCCCGCTCTTGCGGGCGGCCCAGATGATCCGTTCGATGTCCAGATAATCGCAACGGGGGCCCTCGCCGATGAGAATTGCGGTGTCGGCGAGCCGGATGTAATAGGCCTCGCTGTCGGGTTTCTCGTAAACCACGACGGCCCCCTTGCCGAGTTCCTTGACCGTCCTCAGGATCCGCAGGGCGATTTCCCCCCGGTTCGCAATGAGGATTTTTCTGATGGCCTTTTCTTTCATCGCTCGAGGCTTCCCCACCGTGTGTCGTTTCCCATCCCGCCGGCCGATCCGCCGCAGGGAACGCCCCCTGACGCTGTTTCAGGGGTCGGACCTTATACTGGGATCTCCTTTTTCTGTCAATGGATATTTGGCGACGGGCGGGCGCTTGCGCCAAAATTGACTTGACTTTATCGAAGCATATGATCTAAGCAGCACCGTTAATTTACCGCCGTCCACGCGCGGATCGGAGGCCGGCCCCGAAAACCGTTTCCCGGCCACCGGGATCCGGCCCGCCGACGATGGCGGGGCAAGACGTGAAAGGAGTCTTCATGGCCAAGTACGAACCGAAATCCCTGAGAAACATCGCCTTCATCGGACACGGCGGGACGGGCAAGACGTCCCTGTGCGAGTCCATCCTTTACGTCGCGGGCAAAACGGACCGCGCCGGCCGTGTGGACGACGGATCCTCCACGATGGATTACGAGCCTGAAGAGCAGCGGCGGCACATCTCCATCGGGGCCGCCCTGAATTTCGTGGACTGGGAAAAGCACAAGATCAACCTGATCGACACCCCGGGGGACGCCAACTTCTCCTACGACACGAAGAGCTGCCTCCGGATCGTGGACGCCGCCGTCGTCCTCGTGGACGCGGTCGGCGGCGTCGAATTCCAGACGGAGAAGGTCTGGACCTATGCCGACGAATTCTCGCTTCCCCGGCTCGTGTTCGTCAATCGCATGGACCGCGAGCGGGCGGATTTTGTCCAGGCGCTGGACAGCCTCAAGAATCGCCTGCGGGTGAAGACCACGCCCGTTTGCCTTCCCATCGGCCAGGAGGATCAGTTCAGGGGGATCGTGGACCTCATCCAGATGAAGGCCCTGCTCTTCGAGGGAGACAAGGGGGCCGTCAAGACGGCCGACATCCCCGCGGACCTGCAGGATGAGGCGGAGCAGTACCGGGAGACGATGGTCGAGGACATCGCCGAATCCGACGAGGCCCTCATGGAGAAATACCTGGACGTCGGCACGCTGAGCGCCGAGGAGCTGACCGAAGGCCTTCGCAAGGGCGTCTGCGCCGGCAGCGTGATCCCGGTGCTGTGCGGATCGGCGCTCAAGCACATCGGCACCGCGCCTCTGATGAGCCTGATCGCGCAGACCTTCCCCTCCCCCGTGGACCGGGGTCCCGTGACGGGGCTCAAGCCGGGGAGCGACGCGGCCGAGACGCGCTCGCCCGAGGAGGCGGCGCCGTTTTCCGCCCTGGTCTTCAAGACGATCGCCGATCCCTACGCGGGCCGGCTCACGCTGTTTCGGGTCTATTCCGGCGCGATCAGCTCCGACACGAGCTTCCATAACGCCACCCGCAAGATCAACGAACGTTTCGGCAACCTCTTCTTCCTCGAGGGCAAGACCCAGAAACCCGCCGACGGCGTCGTCGCGGGCGATATCGCCGCCGTGGCGAAGCTCAAGGAAACCGTGACCGGGGACACGCTGTGCATCGACAAGGCGCCCGTCGTCTTTGCGCGGGTGGTTCCGCCGCGGCCGGTGATGTCCTTTGCCGTCGAGCCCAAATCCCGCGGGGACGAGGACAAGCTTGTCTCGTCCATCAACCGGCTCATTGAAGAGGATCCGACCCTGACCTTCCACCGGGACGAGCAGACGAAGGAGATGATCCTCTCCGGCATGGGGCATATCCACATCGAGGTCACCACGGAGAAGATGAAGCGAAAGTTCGGTGTCGAGGTGAACCTGAAGCTCCCCAAGGTCCCCTACAAGGAGACCATCAAGGGGAAGACCAATGTCCAGGGCAAGTACAAGAAGCAGTCCGGCGGGCGCGGGCAGTACGGCGACTGCACGCTGGACATCGAACCCCTGCCCCGGGGCGGCGGATTCGAGTTCCTCGACAAGATCGTGGGCGGCGTCATCCCCCAGCAGTACCGGCCGGCCGTGGAAAAGGGCATCGTCGAGGCCATGGAGGAAGGCGTCGTGGCGGGCTATCCGGTCGTGGACGTCCGCGTTTCCCTCGTCTTCGGGAGCTACCATACCGTCGACTCCTCCGAAATGGCCTTCAAGATCGCGGGATCGATGGGCTTCAAAAAGGGCGTCCTGGCCTGCCAGCCGATCCTTCTCGAGCCCATCGTGAACATCGCCATCGAGATCCCCGACGAGTACATGGGCGATGTCATCGGCGATCTGAACAGCCGGCGGGGACGGGTTTCCGGCATGGACGCGGAGGGCTCCCACCAGGTGATCAAAGGCCAGGTGCCCCAGGCCGAGATCCTGAAATACGCCCCGGACCTGACCTCCATGACGAGCGGCCGCGGGACCTTCACCTACGAGTTCTCCCACTACGAGGAGGTGCCGGCGTTCATCGCGGAGAAGATCATCGCCGAATCCAAGAAGGAAGAGGCCTGATGGACTTCCGGGCCGCGGTCGTCACCCTGAGCGACAAGGGCGCGCGGGGGGAGCGGGAGGACCTGAGCGGGGCGGAATGCGTCCGGATGCTCGAAGGGGCCGGCATCCCCGTTATCGCCACCCGGATCATCCCAGACGAACGGCGCGAGATCGAAGAGACCCTGATCGCCCTGGCCGCCCAGGGGCTCGATCTCGTCGTCACCACCGGCGGCACGGGGGTCAGCCCCCGCGACGTCACCCCCGAGGCGACCCTGGCCGTCATCGACCGGGCGCTTCCCGGCATGGCCGAAGCCATGCGCCAGGCCAGCCTGGCCGTCACGCCGCACGCCATGCTCTCCCGGGCCGTGGCGGGCCTGCGCGGCCAAACCCTGATCATCAACCTGCCGGGCAGCCCGCGGGGCGTCCGGGAGAACCTGGCCGTCGTTCTGCCGGCCCTCCGGCACGCCCTGGAGAAGATCCGGGGCGACGACAGCGACTGCGCGACCCCTTAAGGCCCCTCCCCGGATTCCCGACCGATCGTTCCCCGGGCCCCCCTGCCGACGGCGCCCCGCCGGCTGGACTCCGGTCAAAAAAAAGGGGAACCGCCCGTCCGGCGGATCCCCCTCCGATGTCGTCCGTTCCTTACAGGTTCCTACCGGATCTCGGGCGGCCGGGGTTCCGCGACGACGGGCCGCTCCTCCTTGTCCCGCAGCTCCCGCCTCAGATCGCGGACCGTCTTGTTGAGCTTGTTGATCGTCCGCGTGAGCTGAAAGCGTTCGATGACGCCCATCAGCCCCGTAAAGACGACCCCCACCAGGAAGGCCAGGAAGATGAGCATATAGACGGGGATGTTCGTATTGAAGAAGTCGTAGTACTTCAGGGGGATGTGCACGGCGTTCTCGAGCGAGAACGTGATGACGAACAGGATGAGCAGGACCACGACGATCGTATAGATGACTCTCATCTTAAACCCTCCCGACAGTACTTTTCGAAATGGGGGCACAGATGCTCCCAGGTTTTGTGCAAATCCTCCGGGATCACCCGCACCTCCCCGACGACGCTCATGAAGTTCGTGTCTCCGACCCAGCGGGGGACCACGTGGATGTGGAGATGGTCATCGATCCCCGCCCCGGCCGCCTTCCCGAGATTGATCCCGGCGTTGAAGCCCTCCGGGTGCATCACGTCCGTCAGCACGCGGATGGCCACGTCCATCAGGTCGAACATCTCGCGGCGCTCATCGGGAGAGAGATCCTCCACGCGGCTCAGATGCCGGCAGGGAATGATCATCAGGTGACCGCTGACATAGGGATAGCGGTTCATCATGACGAAGGCCGTCCGGCCCTCCCAGAGGACCAGTTCCTCCCCGCGAACGTCGTCCCTGCAGAAAACGCACCCGCCCCCTTTTTTGCTTTTGATGTAGTCCATCCGCCAAGGGGCACTCATGACCTTCATCCCCGACCGTCCCTCAATCCGGCTTGTCCGATGGTTTCCCCAGCGGGCATTCCCGTCGAATTCCGCTGCCTTCCCCAATGCCAATCGGGTGGGATTATAGCGATACCGGAGAAAAAGACAAGCATTATTTCTGAAAGAATCCGCGGGCTGGAGGTCCGGGAACGCTTGCGGGGAGCGGCGTGGCGGCTTTTGATTTGACAATCCCCGCCCCGGCGGCTAAGATCGCAGGCAAAAAGCGCTTGGCCTCCAGGCACGGAACGCTCCGGAGGGCCGATCGGTCGACGGCTCACGCGCGGCGTTCCACGGGAAGGATACCGACCATGATCGAAAAGGCCGTTAATCAACTCGCAGAGAAAATCCTCAACCTGGATGAAGCCTCCCTGACCGCTCTCTGGGAAAAGTACAAGGAGCGCATGGAGCGGTTCGAGGTCTCCCGGGACTGGGAGCGGTCCGTCATCGTTTTTTTCATCATCAACGCCGTCCGCGCGAAAAACCACATCTTCAACGAACAGGTCGCGGCCCGGCAGCATCCGGCGTCCGATGCGCCCGGCCGGCGGCGTGGGAAACCCGAACTGATCCGCGTGAAATGAAGGACATGGACCCCATCCGAAGGCGCATGGCGGAGCTGGCGGCGGAGATCGCCCACCACAACCGGCGCTATTATCAGATGGACGATCCGGAGATTTCCGACGCCGCCTACGACGCGCTCATGCGCGAGCTCCAGGCGCTGGAGGCGGCGCTTCCCGACCTCGCCGCCGCGGATTCCCCCACCCGGCGCGTCGGGGCGCCTCCCCTGGAGAAATTCGGCGCCGTCCGCCACCGGACCCCGATGCTGAGTCTGGCCAACGCATTCTCCGAGGCGGACATCCAGGCCTTCGGCGAGCGTCTGCACCGCCTGCTCGGCGACGACGCCTCCCGACTCCGTTTCATCGTGGAACCGAAGCTCGACGGCGTCGCGGTCGGCCTCACGTATGCGGGGGCCGCCCTCGTGACGGGCGCGACCCGCGGCGACGGCCTGACCGGCGAGGACGTGACCGCGAACATCCGGACCATCGCGGACATCCCGCTCCGCCTGGACTCCGGCGCCGGCCGGCCGCTCCCGGAGTTTCTGGAGGTCCGGGGCGAGGTGTACCTGGAGCGCGCGGCCTTCGAGGGGATGAACCGCCGGCGCCTGCGCGCGGGCGAGTCGCCGTTCGCCAACCCCCGCAACGCCGCCGCGGGGTCCCTGCGACAACTGGACTCGCGCATCACCGCACGGCGGCCGCTCCGGATGTTCTGCTACGCCGTCGGCGCCGTCGAAGGCCTTCCCCCCTTCCGCTCGCACGCCGAGGTTCTGGAGGCGCTCCGGGGGTGGGGATTTCCCGTCAATCCCGAAATCGGCGCGGCCCGGGACCTCCCGGAGTGCATCGCGGCATACCGCCGCATCGGCGCCGTCCGGACGTCCCTCCCCTACGAAATCGACGGCGTCGTCATCAAGGTGGACGACCTCGTCCTCCAGGAGCGCCTGGGCGCCGTCTCCCGCAGCCCCCGCTGGGCGATTGCCTGCAAATTCGACGCGCTCCAGGAAACAACGGTCGTCCGGGACATCCTCGTGCAGGTCGGCCGTACGGGCGTTCTGACCCCCGTCGCGCTCATGGCGCCGGTCCAGGTCGGCGGCGTCACGGTCAGCCGGGCCACCCTGCACAACGAGGATGACATCCGCCGGAAGGACATCCGGATCGGCGATACGGTCCTCATCCAGCGGGCCGGCGACGTCATCCCCGAGGTGGTGAAGGTCATCGAGAGCCGGCGGACCGGCGCGGAGCGGCCGTTCGTCATGCCCGCGACCTGCCCGGAGTGCGGGTCGGAGGTCGTCCGCCTGCAGGGAGAAGTGGCCCACCGCTGCCTCGGGCTGGCCTGTCCCGCCCAGTTGAAGGAACACATCCGGCATTTCGCCTCCCGGGGCGGGATGGACATCGAGGGACTGGGCGAAAAGCTCGTCGGCCAGCTGGTGGACGCCCGCCTGATCCGGGACCCCGCGGATCTCTACGCCCTGACGGAGCCGTCCCTTCTGAGCCTGGAGCGGATGCAGAAAAAATCCGCCGCCAACCTCCTCGCGGCCTTGAACCGGTCCAAGCACCCGCCGCTCGAAAAGCTGATCTTCGCCCTCGGCATCCGTCATGTCGGCGAGCACCTGTCCCGCGTCCTGGCCGGGCACTTCGATTCCCTGGAGGCCTTGAGCACCGCGCCCCTGGAAACGCTGCTGGCGATCCGCGACGTGGGCCCGGAGGCGGCCGCCGGCATCGAGCGCTTCTTCGCGCAGCCGGCCAATCGCGACGTCCTCAAGAAACTCCGGGAAGCCGGGGTCGCGCCCGGGGTCACCCGTCCGGCGGCGGAGGCCCCCCTCCGGGGGAAGTCCTTCGTCTTCACCGGCGCGCTCGCGCGCATGACGCGCGTGGAGGCCCGGGCGCGCGTGGAGGGCCTGGGCGGAACCGTCACGGCATCCGTGACGCAGCAGACGGACTACGTCGTCGCCGGCGCCGATCCCGGCACCAAGATCGAGAAGGCCCGGGCGGCGGGCCGGACGATTCTGACGGAGACCGAATTCCTGGAACTGATCGCGGCGGGGGACATTCCGGCATGAGACGGGTGCGCGTCGTCGTTTCCGGGCGGGTTCAGGGGGTGGCCTTCCGGGCCGGCACCCGCCGCACCGCCCAATCCCTGAATCTGAGCGGCTGGGTCAAAAACCTTCCGGACGGCCGGGTTGAGGCGGCCTTTCAGGGGCGCGACGAAGACGTCACGGCCATGGTCGACTGGTGCCGCCGGGGTCCCGCGTTCGCCCTCGTCGAGCGCCTCGAAACCCTGGAAGAACCGCTGGAGCGCGGAGAGGACCGCTTCGAAATCCGCTTCTGACCGGCCCTACCCCGCCTGCGCCTCCCGCAGGGCCTCCCCGAACCCCTCCAGGGCATCCGTGATCGTCCGGTCGGCGACGCAGTAGGCGATGCGCATGTGCCCCGGCCGGCCGAAACCCACGCCGGGAACGGCGAGGATGCGCTTGCTCTGCAGGAGGCGGACGAAGGCGACATCGTCCGCGACGGGCGTCTCCGGAAAGAGGTAGAACGCGCCTTCCGGCCGGGACACGGCATAGCCCGCGTCGGCCAGGCCGTCGCAGAGCAGGTCCCGCTTCCGCCGGTAGGCCTCCACGTCGACCTGCGTGCCCTGCAGACGGGCAACCACCCGCTGCATCAGGGCCGGGGCGTTCACGAATCCGAGGATCCGGTTGCAGAGGATCATCCCGTCGAGGAGCGCTTTCAAGGGCCGGAGTTCCGGGCTGACCGCGATGTAGCCGATGCGCTCCCCGGGCAGGGACAGGCTTTTGGAGTAGGAATTGACGACGATGCTGTCCGGATAGGCCGACAGAACGGGGGGCGTCTTCACGCCGTCGTAGACGATTTCCCGGTAGGGCTCGTCCGAAACCAGGTAGACCTCCCGGCCCCATTCCCGGCTTTTGTCGGTCAGCCGGCGGATCAGCTCCGCGAGGCTCTCCGCCGGGTAGACCCTGCCCGTCGGGTTGTTTGGAGAATTGATCAGGACCGCCTTCACCTCCGGGTTCAGGTCGAGCGCCCGCCCGATGGCGCCCGGATCGAGGGCGTGGTCCGCGGCGGTCTCGACGGGACACAGGACGCCACCCGCATTGTCGATGTAGAACCGGTATTCGGCGAAGTAGGGAACCGGAACGAGGACCTTCTCGCCGGGGTTGAGGAGGGTCTTCAGGACGACGTTGAGGGCCGCCCCGGCGCCGCAGGTCATCACCACGTGCTCGGCGGTCAGCGGGACCCCCTGCTCCGCGCCGACGTGCGCCGCGACGGCCGCGCGGGTCTCCGGATAGCCGGCATTGGCCATGTAGGCGTGGCGGCCGGGAACCTCCTCGTCCACGACGTCCCGGAGGACCCGCCGGAAGAGGTCGGGCGGTTCGATATTGGGATTTCCCAGGCTGAAGTCGTAGACCCGGTCCGCCCCGAATTCCTGCTTCATCCGGAGTCCGTCCTCGAACATCCGCCGAATCCACGACGCCTGATCGATGAACCCGTGAATCTTGTCCGCAATGGCCATCTCGAGCCTCCTGCCCTGTTTTTCGCTGATCCCGTGCTACCACAGAGTCGGGGCGGGGTCAATCCCCCGTACCGACGGCCGGTCCCCGGCCCCGTGAATGACGCCCGCGGGCTGACCCGGGATGCCGGGGGCGAAAAGAGATTGATTTCGCGTGTCCGCGTGTGGCAGACTGGGTGCGCTGAACAATTTTTAAGTTGAGGGGAACGATCATGCCCATTTACGAGTTTGAATGCAAAAAGTGCAAGAATGTCTTCGAAGTCCTTTTCCGCCCCGGGGAGGCCCAGACCGGCGCCCCCTGCCCCGCCTGCCATTCCCGCCGCACAAAGCGCCTGATGTCGGCCTTCGCCGGGAAGATCGGCAACACCGCGGGCGGCGCCGGCTGCGGAACCTGCTCCGCCACCTCCTGCGGACCCACCTGAGGCCACTGATCCCGGGGCGGTCCGCCCCGCGCGCAAATTCCGTTTGCCAAATCGGAGACGATCCATTATAAGGGGTCGGCTTTCGGAGGGCTCGAAAGCCCCGGGCGGGACCGGTCCCGATCCGGGGGTCCCCGACCTCCCATCACGGGCGGGCGCGCATGAAACCCGATTCGATCCCGACAGTCGCGCCGGTCCCGAATCCATTTTCCGTTGAAAGGAGCACCACGAGGATGAACATTCTGATCTTTGGACCGAACGGCAGCGGCAAGGGCACCCAGGGCGCGATTGTCCAGAAGAAGTACGGCGTCCCGCACATCGAAACCGGCGTTATCTTCAGAGAAAACATTAAGGGTGGAACGGATCTTGGCAAAAAGGCTAAAGAATTCATCGATAAGGGTGAGCTGGTCCCCGACGGGATCACCGTCCCCATGATCCTGGACCGCCTTCAGCAGCCGGACTGCGCGAAAGGCTGGCTCCTCGACGGCTTCCCCCGCAACCTGGCGCAGGCCGAGGCCCTGGACAAGGCCCTTGACCAGGCGAACATGAAGCTCGACTACGTGATCGAGATCATCCTCGATCGCGCCATCGCCAAACAGCGCATCATGGGCCGTCGCCTCTGCGCCACCGACAACAACCATCCGAACAACATCTACATCGACGCGATCAAGCCGGCGGAGAAGGACGGGAAGATCGTCTGCCGCGTCTGCGGCAGCGACAAGCTCACCACGCGCGCCGACGATCAGGACGAGGCCGCGATCGACAAGCGCCACGGGATCTACTACGACACGAAGACGGGCACGCTGGCCGCGGTCAACTACTTCCGGGAACGAACCCGGGTCATCGGCGTCGACGGCGCCCCCGGCGTGAAGGAGGTCTCCGAGGACCTGCTCAAGAAACTCGCCTGAACCTCGTCTAAGGTCCCGGCCTTAGGATTTAACGATCCGCTCATGAGCCGCCCTCCCCTTCCGGGAGTGCGGCTTTTTTGTGGAGATCGTTCGCCCGTCGCCGGCGCATCTCTGTTCTGGACATCCCGTCGCTTTGCGTTTATGGTGTCCGCAAACGGATGCCGTTCCGCGGGGAGCGCTCACTGCCCGCGGATTCCCCCGCGGGGCGGCCAAATCCCCGGAGCAGCTGCCCCGGGACGTTCGGACTTCCGACAAGGGCCGGGACCCCGGCGCCGGAAAAACGACCGCATGCACCTGCTCAACGATATCCTGATCATCCTCGGCCTCTCGGCCCTGGTCCTGTACGTCTGTTATCTGATCCGGGTGCCCAACATCGTGGGGTTTCTCGCCACCGGCCTGATCTGCGGACCCTTCGGGCTGGGCCTGGTCCGGGACATCGCCGCCGTCAAACTCCTGGCCGAAGTCGGCGTGGTCCTGCTTCTGTTCACGATCGGCCTGGAGTTTTCCTTCCGCAGCCTTCTCCACATCAAGCGGCCCGTCCTCATCGGCGGCTCTCTTCAGGTGGCGATCACGGTCTTCTTCGGCTTCGCCGTCTCCCGGCTCTTCGGTTTGCCCCCGGGGGTATCGGTGCTGATCGGCTTCCTGATCTCCCTGAGCAGCACGGCCATCGTCCTCAAGATCATGCAGGACCGCGCCGAGGTCGAAACCCCGCACGGGGGCGCGGCCCTCGGCATCCTCATCTTTCAGGACATCGTCGTCGTACCCATGATGCTCCTGATCCCTCTTTTGGCCGGCGACCCAAACGGGGGCGGCCGGGCGGCGCTCTGGATTTTTATCGCCAAGGTCATCTCCATCCTGGCGCTGACGATCGTCAGTGCACGCTGGATCGTGCCGTTCGCCTTCTACAACATCGCCCGCACCAAAAGCCGCGAACTTTTTCTGCTCAGCGTGATCGCCATCTGTCTGGCCGTCGCCTGGCTGACCTACCAGGCCGGTCTGTCGCTTGCCCTCGGGGCCTTCCTGGCGGGCCTGATCATTTCGGAATCGGAGTACAGCCATCAGGCACTCGGCGATATCCTCCCCTTTCGCGACGTCTTCACGAGTTTCTTCTTCGTATCCATCGGTATGCTCCTCAATGTCGGATTTTTCTTCGATCACCCCCTCACCCTGTCGTCGCTGGCGCTGGGGGTGCTCTTCGTCAAGGCGCTGATCGTGGTCGTCGTCGCCATCCTGCTCGGCCTCTCCCTGAGGACGGCGATCCTGGTGGGCGTCGCCCTGAGCCAGGTGGGGGAGTTTTCGTTCATCCTGTCGGAAAAGGCCCTCCAGTACGGCCTGCTGGCGGGGGATACGCATCAGATCTTCCTGGCCGTCTCCGTCATGACCATGATGGCGACGCCTTTCGCGCTAACCGCTTCCCCCGGGATCGCGCGACTGGCCCTCAGACTGCCCTTGCCCCGGAACATCAAACGGGGGGTCTACCCCTCGCGCCGGGCAGAGCGCGTGCGCGACAAAGATCACCTGATCATCGTGGGCTTCGGCCTCAACGGCCGCAATCTGGCCCGCGCGGCCAGGTCCAGCGGCATTCCCCACGCGGTCATCGAAATGAACCCGACGGTCGTGCGGGAGGAGCGGGCCAAGGGAACGCCGATTCACTACGGGGACGCCACCCAGGAGGCGATCCTGCAGCACCTGAACGTCAAGGCAGCCAAGGCCCTCGTCGTGGTCATCAACGATCCGTCCGCGACGCGCCGGATCACGGAGCTTGCCCGGAGGCTGAATCCGAAGCTCTACCTCGTGGTCCGCACGCGGTTCATCCAGGAGATGGCCCCCCTGACCGACCTGGGCGCAGACGAAGTCATCCCGGAGGAATTCGAGACGTCCGTGGAAATTTTCAGCCGCGTCCTCGCGAAATATCTGCTGCCGAAGGACGAGATCGAGAAGTTCGTGGCGGAAATCCGTTCGGAACGCTACGGGATGCTTCGGAGCCTTTCCCGCGAGGCCACGTCCTGCACGGATCTCGAGCTGTGCCTGCCGGACGTGGAAATCAAATCGTTCCGCATCGCCGCGGGATCTCCCTATATCGACAAAACGCTCGCCCAGACCGAACTGCGGAAAAAGATGGGGGTGTCCGTCCTGGCCCTGAGGCGCAAGGACCAGACGCTCTCCAATCCCCCCGCCGAAACGGTCTTTCAGGCCGGGGATATCCTGTTTATGGTCGGGGAACCCGACCGGGTTGCGGATGCGATCCGCCGGTTCAATCCGCAGGGGTGACCTCCGGCGCCCCTGCGCCCCGCCCTCCGCTTTACTCTCCCCCCCGAATATGCTATAAGCCGCCGAATTTCGCTCCCCCGGGTCCGACGGGGCGTTCGCTCCCGAACGCCGTGAACGTCAAGCCCCGGCCGGCGCCGACACGCGTCGGGCGAGGACGGGATGACGGGTAACCTATGAACCGCATTCGGAATTTCAGCATCATCGCCCATATCGACCACGGAAAATCGACCCTGGCCGACCGGCTCATCCAGATCACCGGGGTCGTCGACGCCCGGAACTTCCAGGACCAGATCCTGGACAACATGGACATCGAGCGCGAGCGGGGCATCACGATCAAGAGCCAGGCCATCGCCCTTCCCTACCGGGCGGCGGACGGCCGGGACTACACGCTGAACCTGATCGACACGCCGGGGCATGTCGACTTCACCTACGAGGTTTCGCGCTCCCTCGCCTCCTGCGAGGGCGTGCTGCTCCTGGTCGACGCCGCGCAGGGCGTCCAGGCCCAGACGCTCGCCAACCTCTACCTCGCCCTTGAAAACGACCTCGCGATCATCCCCGTCATCAACAAGATCGACCTCCCCTCCGCCGACATCGAGCGGGTCAAGGAGCAGATCGACGCCGAGCTGGGCCTCGACCCCGAAACGGCGATCCTCTGCTCCGCCAAGGAGGGAACGGGGATCGAGGCGATCCTGGAGGCCATCGTCCGGCAGATCCCCCCGCCCGTCGGCGATCCGGAGGCGCCGCTCGCCGCGCTCATCTTCGATGCCAAGTACGATGCCTTCCGAGGCACGGTGATTCACTGCCGCCTCTTCGCCGGGGCCCTCAAGGCGGGGGACATCATCCGCTTTCACTACAACGACGCCACCTACCGCGTCGAGGAGGTGGGACGATTCCGCCTGCAGCGGGAGAAGACCGACACCCTCCGGGCCGGCGAGGTGGGCTACATCATCGCCGGGGTGAAAACCGTCTCGGACGTGCGGACGGGCGATACGATCACGCACGAGAACCGGCCCTGCGCCGCGCCGCTCCCGGGCTTCAAGGAAATCAAGCCGGTCGTGTTCGCCTCCATCTACCCCATCGCCTCGGACGACTACGAGGACCTCGCCGTCTCGCTCGAAAAGTACAAGCTGAACGACGGCTCGTTCGTCTACGAGAAGGATTCCTCCGCCGCCCTGGGCCAGGGATTCCGCTGCGGTTTCCTCGGGCTGCTCCATCTCGACGTCGTGCAGGAGCGCCTGGAGCGGGAGTACGATCTGTCCATCATCCTGTCCGTTCCCTCGGTCCGCTACCGGTTCACCCTGAAGGACGGCGCCTCCGTCTGGGTGGACAATCCGATGCACTACCCGGATCCCGTCTCCATCGTCAAGAGCGAAGAGCCCTACATCCGCGCCGACATGATGCTCCCGGACCGCTACCTCGGCGCGGTGATGAAACTCTGCATGGAAAAGCGCGGGGTGAACTCGCAGATGAACTATTTGAGCCCGGGCCGCGTGGAGCTGACCTACGAAATGCCGCTCTCCGAGGTGATCTACGACTTCTACGACCGTTTCAAGTCCGTCACCCAGGGCTACGGCTCGTTCGATTACGACCTGATCGACTATCGCGAAAGCAACCTGGTGCTCCTCGACATCCTCGTCAACGGGGAAAAGGTGGACGCCCTTTCCCAGATCGTCCACCGGGACCGGGCGCGGGCGCGCGGGGTCCAGGCCTGCGACCGCCTGAAGGACGAGATCCCCCGCCAGATGTTCAAGATCGCGATTCAGGGCGCCATCGGCGGGGAGATCGTCTCGCGCTCCACCATCTCCGCCTTCCGCAAGGACGTCACGGCCAAGTGCTACGGCGGCGACATCACCCGCAAGCGCAAGCTCCTTGAAAAGCAGAAAAAGGGCAAGAAGCGGATGAAGATGATCGGAAACGTGTCCATTCCCCAAAGCGCCTTCCTGGCCGTCCTCAAATCGGACACGGACTGAGGGGGTGGGACCCGCCGGGCGTCGCGCGCACCCTCCCGGCGAGCCCCGCACCCGGATCGCCGGAGCCATGAACACGGAAACGCTGCCGGGCCTTTATCTCCACATCCCCTTCTGCCGCAGCAAGTGCGCGTACTGCGGCTTCTACTCCCGGACGGATCTGTCCCGCATCCCGGACTTCCTGAAGGGTCTGCGCGCGGAAATGACCCTCTACCGCGCGGCCTTCCCCCGGATCGACACCGTTTACCTGGGCGGCGGAACGCCGTCCGTTCTTGAGGCGCCGCACCTGGAGGCGATCCTGGATGCGTTGCAACGGCAGTTCGTCATCGCCGACGGCGCGGAAATCACGGTCGAGCTCAATCCAGGGGACCTGAAGGCAAAGGCTCTCCGAACGCTGCGCGCGCTCGGCGTCAATCGCATCACCCTCGGCTGCCAGTCCTTCGACGACGCCGTCCTCGCCTTCCTCGGCCGCCGTCATACCGCCCGGCAGGGCCGCGACGCGATTCTCGCCGCCCGCGCGGCGGGCTTCGACCATCTCGGCCTCGACCTGATCTACGGCCTTCCCGACCCCGGCGGCGAAGCGGGGGCGGCCTTCCGGGGCTGGCTGGAGACCCTCCGGACCGCCCTGTCCTTTCACCCCGAGCACCTGTCCTGCTACCAGCTCACCCTCGAGTCGGGCACGCCGCTCGCGGCGACGCTCGCGCGGTCCCCTCTCTCCCTTCCCGATGACGACCTGTCGGCCCGGTACTTCCTGACCACCTCCGAGCGGCTCGAAGCCGCCGGCTACCGGCACTACGAGGTGTCGAACTACGCCTGCGACGACGACCACCGGGCCCGCCACAACCGCAAATACTGGGACCACACGCCCTATCTCGGCCTGGGCCCCGCCGCCCACTCCTTCGACGGCACCCGGCGCTGGTGGAATCCCCGCGACCTCGACGCCTGGATCGGGTCCCTGCGGGAGGGGGCGCGGCCGATCGCCGGAGAGGAAATGCTCACGCGGGACCAGTTGCGTCTGGAGGCGCTTTTCCTGGGGTTGAGAACGAGGGAGGGAATCGATACCGTAGCGTTCCGGAGGCGGTACGGGCTTGACCTGCGTGCGGAGCGGGGCGGCGAGATCCGTCAACTGGCCGCGGCGGGACTCGTCCGGTCGGACGGGGACCGTGTTTCACCCACGCGCCGGGGGCTCGCCTGCGCCGACTTCCTCGCCCGCCTGTTGTCCTGAGATCGGGAATACATCCCGGAGCGGGACCCGGCCCATCGAGGGACCATCTGTCCCGCTTCCCCGTTTCGCCGCGATTCAGCCGTGGTTCGGTGCGATAACCTTTTCGGTGGTGGCCTTGAGGCGCAGCGCCACCGTCTTGAACATGACCTGGAAATCGCCGGGCAGTTTGTTGAACTCCCGGTCGAAATAGTCCCGGTCCAGGATGCCGATGACCGTTTCCCCGACGGCGGCGGCGGTGGCGGTGCGGGCAATCTTTGCGATGTAGGCCAGTTCGCCGAACAGGTCTCCGGGTTTCAGCACTTCGATGACGACCTTCCGCTCCCCGTCCTTCTTGGAGATCTCCACGGCGCCTTCCTCGACGACATAAATCCAGTCGCCGTGGCTCCCCTCTTCGAAGATGACCTTTCCATCCGGATAGGTCTCATATGAGGCCACCTGAAACATGTCTTTCCCCTTTCTCCGGTCCTTCCCCGGGCCCGTCCTGCCAGATGCTCTCCAGCGCCCCCGGTTCGGCGGCGGCGAGGATGGCTTGTATATCCGTGAAGTTCCGGTAAAACCGGAACGGCGTCCCGTTCTCGAGGCACTTTTCGCGCAGAATGCCCTTGGCGAAGACGCCGTCGGCATGCTGCGCGGGACACACGTCGGAATGGCCGTCCCCGATATAGAGGACCAGGTCATGGCGTCGCCGCTGCCGGCCGAGAAGCCCGGTCTTGCACGTCCCGCACTTGCCGCAGCGGAGGTTGGCATGCGGGAACGCGAAGGCGATCCGATCCTGCTCCGGAAACGAAACGGCATTCGCGTAAAATTCGATGTCGGCAAGGCCCTCGCGCTCGAGGATGGCCCGGATGTATACATCCAGGCCGTCGGATACGATCAGGAGATCATACCCCCGCTCCCGGCAGAAGGATACGAACGCGGGAAAACCTGGATCGAGGCGCGCCCGCTCGAGCGCGAAGGCGAGCATCTGATCCCGGGTCAATCCCCGCATCAGGGCCGCCATCCGCGGGTAGGCGAGACGGGAGCCGATCCGGCCCTCGTTGTAGGCCTGATCGATGTCCCGCCACTCGGGCGATGCGAAGCGTGTCCCGAGTCCGTCTCCGACATCGACGCTGCAAATCGTTCCGTCGAAGTCGCTGATCACCAGAACCCGGTTCATCTTCCTTCTCCCGCGGGCCGGGTCGTGCCTGAGCGGTCCGCCCCCGGAGCCTTTGCGTCCCCCCGCCCGGCCCGGACCCTTCGTCCCGCCGGGGATCGCGTCCCCATCAGGATTTTCGAAGCCGCCTGCGGATCAGGTCGGCGCCGATGACGATCAGCAGGATGGGGAGGAGGTACTTGGCGATCTCGAAGAGGTGGTACCCCCAGTTCTCCGTGATGAGAAAAACCACACCGGCCGCACCGATGATCCATCCGCCGAGATCCTTGACGCGCTGAAGCAGGACGCCCAGCGAAATGACGATGAGCAGGATCGGCCAGCTGTGGGAAAAGATGTAGATCCCGGTCTTGTCGAGGATGATGAGGACGCCGAGGGCGATCAGGACGAGCCCCCCGGTCAGCAGATGCCGCTTGTCTTTACCGTGCACGCGCTCAATTCTCCTTTCATGGACGTTCTTCGCGCCTCGCCTCCGCCCCGATTCACTTTTCGGCCAGCTTCAGGAACGGCTTGAACAGGTCGATCGGGATCGGGAAGAGCGTCGTCGAGTTGTTCTCCGAGGCGATCTGGTTGAGCGTCTGGAGGTACCGGAGCTGAAGCGACATGGGCTGCGTCTCCATGAGCGCCGCCGCTTCGATCAGCTTCTGGGCGGCCTGGAACTCCCCCTCCGCGTTGATGACCTTGGCCCGCCGTTCCCGCTCCGCCTCCGCCTGCTTGGCGATCGCGCGCTTCATCTCCTCCGGCAGATCGATCTGCTTCACCTCGACGAGTGAGACCTTGATCCCCCAGGAGTCGGTGCTCCGATCGAGAATCTCCTGCAGGTGAAGATTGATCTTTTCCCGCTGCGAGAGGATCTCGTCCAGTTCCACCTGCCCGCAGACGCTCCGGAGCGTCGTCTGGGCGAGCTGGGAGGTCGCATAGAGGTAGTTTTCGACGTCGATCACGGCGGAATTGGCGTCCATGACCCGGAAATAAACCACGGCGTTGACCTTGATGGACACGTTGTCGCGCGTGATGACATCCTGCGGCGGGACATCCAGGGTGATCGTCCGCATGTCCACCTTGACCATCTTGTCGATGACGGGGATGAGAATGATGAGTCCCGGCCCCTTCTGATCGATGACGCGTCCCAGGCGGAAGATCACGCCCCGTTCGTATTCATTGAGGATCCGGATGGCCGAGGCCAGAAACATCACGACCAGAACGACGATGACGATCACTGTAACAGACATAATTCCCTCCTTGCCCGTGTTTTGACGGTTCGAATGGTCTCCGGCGCACGCCCTGGCCCGCATCGGAGCGGATGCGCTCCGGGGCCTCCCGGGCGGCGGCCGCGTCGACGATCGCGCGCCCCGCGCGTCACGCTCCTTCCGGGTGAATTTCCGCGACGCGCAGGCGCAGGCCTTCCAGCCGGATCACGCGGATCTTCCGGTCCGTCGCGATCGGCTCGTCGCTCCGCGCCTGCCAGTACTCGCCCTTGACGAGAACGGTTCCCGCCTCCGGCCCGACCTCGGTGACCGCCCTCCCCTCCAGTCCGGCCATCCCTTCCGAGCCCGTGTATTTCCGGCGGCGGTGCGCCTTGACGACGAGGCCGATCACGGCCACGAAAAACAGGGAAATGACGACCAGGGTCGGGATCATGACCTGGAAGGACACCCGGAGGGCCGGTTCCGGCGAATCGAAGAGGATCAGCGACCCCATGACGAGCGAAACGATCCCGCCCACGGTGAGAATCCCGTGACTCATGACCTTGACCTCCGCGATGAACAGAACGATGCCGAAGAGGATCAGGAGGACCCCCGCGTAGTTCACCGGCAGGGTCTGAAGGGCGAAAAAGGCCAGGATCAGCGAGATCCCGCCCATGACCCCGGGGAGAATGGCGCCGGGATGGGAAAACTCGAAGTACAGCCCGGCGAGTCCGATCAGCAGCAGGATGTAGGCAATGTTCGGATCGGCGAGGACGGTCAGGATTCCCTGGCGGACGCCCATCTTCCTTTCGACCGTGACCGCCCCCCGGGTCTTCAGCACCCGCTTCCCCGAGGCCAGGGTGACGGCCTTCCCGTCGATCCGGGCCAGCAGGTCCGCCAAGTCCGGCGCCACCGCATCGACGACGCCGAGCTTGAGGGCCTCTTCCGCGGAAACGGAGGCGCTTTTCCGGACCGCCCGTTCGACCCAGTCCGGATTCCTCCCCCGGCCCTCGGCGATCCCGCGGATGTAGGCCACGGCGTCGTTTTCCACCTTGGCCTGCATGATCTTGTCCATCCCCCCGCCCAGGCCGATGCCCACGGGGTGGGCGGCGCCGATGTTCGTTCCGGGCGTCATCGCCGCCACGTGCGCGGCCACCGTGATCATCATGCCGGCAGAGGCGGCCCGGGCGCCCGCGGGCGACACATACACGATGACGGGGATGTCGGCGCCCAGGATGCCCTTGACGATGTCCCGCATGGCGAGGTCCAGCCCGCCCGGGGTGTCGAGCTGAATCACGAGACCGTCACGGCGCGTGCGGGTCGCCTCTTCAAGGCTTTGCAGGATGTACTGGGCGACGGGCGGCGTGATGGCGGCGTTCACCCGGATCAGGGTGAAGGTCGGCGCCCTTCCCGGCACGGCGTCCGCCGTCGCCGCCAGCAACATGAGGATCACCCCGACGATCCAGGCAAAGCGGCTTCGTTCGACCGGTTCCGTCATATCCCCTCCGCGCCGCCACCCGGGGCGCCCCCGCCGGGCAGCCCGCCCTTGTGCTCCGGAAGCTTCAGGTCCATCGCCTTCATGATGATCTGCATGTCCTCCCAGACCTGCTTTTTGGCCGAGGGATTCCGGAGGAGATAGGCCGGGTGGTACGTTGGCATGAGCTGGAGGCCCTGATAGCTCTGAAAGCGCCCCCGCAGGACCGTGATGGGCGCCTCCGTCTTGAGCAGCGTCCGCGCGGCGACCGATCCCAGGGCGCAGATGATGCGCGGTCGAATGGCCTCCAGCTGGCGAATCAGGAAAGGTTCGCATGCGGCCACTTCGCCGGGGGCGGGATTGCGGTTTCCCGGCGGTCGACACTTGAGGATGTTGCAGATGTAGACGTCGCCGCGCTTCAGGCCCATGGCCTCGATGATTTTCGTCAGGAGCTGTCCGGCCCGGCCCACGAACGGCCGCCCCTGGAGATCTTCGTCCGCTCCCGGGGCCTCTCCGATAAAGACGAGCTCGGCGTGCGGATTCCCTTCACCGAAGACGAGCCGGCGCCGTTTTTCGCCGAGCGGACACCGCTGGCAATCGCCCAGGGCCTGACGGACCGCCTCCAGGGTCTCCTCGCCGGCACGGACGGGCGCCGTCCTGTCCCGCGGCGTTTTTCGTGAGGCCGTCTCCAGGGGCGGCGCGGCCTCCCGCCCGGCCCCGGGGACCCCGGCGGTCACCAGGTAGGAAAGGCGTCCGCCGCGCACCCGGTCCTCCCGCAGCCGGGCGTTGAGATGATGAACGAGCTCCTGGAACGCCTCGCGCACGCGGTCACCTCCCGCCGCGGGCGCGGAGGTCCCGGATCCGGTCCAGGATGCGATCGGCCGCCTCGCGCTTGTCCATCAGGGGAAGCGCCTCCTCCCGGCCGTCCGGACTCAGGATGCGGATGACGTTCGTGTCCCCCTGAAAACCGGCCCCCGCTTCCGTCAGATCGTTGGCGACGATCATGTCCATCTTCTTTGCACGCATTTTCCGGCGCGCATTTTCGAGCAGATTTTCGGACTCCATGGCGAACCCGACGAGGATGCGCCCGCCCTTCTTCCGGCCGATTTCAGCGATGATGTCCGGGTTGCGCTCGAGACAGAGCCGGAGGTCCCCCGGCTGTTTCTTGATCTTTTGATCCGCGCAGACGGAGGGGCGGTAATCGGCCACGGCGGCGGCCTTGACGATCACCGTGGCCCCCTCGAGGCGGCCCATCACGGCATCCCTCATCTCGCGGGCGCTCCGCACCGGCACGAGCTCCACACCGCCCGGCGAATCCAGGGCGGTCGGGCCGCTGATCAGAATCACCGACGCGCCCCGCTTCCGGGCCGCGCGGGCGATGGCATAGCCCATCTTGCCGGAGGAATAGTTCGTGATGAACCGGACCGGATCGAGCGGTTCGCGGGTCGGACCCGCCGTGACGAGCACCGTTTCGCCGGAGAAATCCTGGGGGGTGAACAGGGCCTCCGCGGCGTCCAGGATATCGCCGAGATCGGCCAGCCTTCCCGCGCCCTCCGTCCCGCAGGCCAGGCTCCCGCGGGCCGGTTCGACGACGGTGCAGCCGCGGCGACGGAGCCGCTCGAGGTTCTCCCCGACGATCGGATTCTCCCACATGGCGTCGTTCATGGCGGGGCAGAGGAGCAGCGGCGCCCGCGTGGCCAGGAGGGTGGTGGTCAGGAGATCGTCGGCGATCCCGCCGGCCGCCTTCCCGATCAGGTTGGCCGTCGCGGGCGCGACGATCAGGACGTCCGCCCAGCGGGCCAGGGCGATATGATCGATCTCGTGCGGGGCCTCGGGCGCAAACAGGTCCGTACAGACGCGATTGCCGGAGAGGGTCTCCAAGGTCAGGGGGGTGATGAACTCCCGGGCATGCCGGGTCATGACGACCCTGACGGCCGCCCGGCGGCGGACGATCTCCCGCGTCAGCTCCGCCGCCTTGTACGCGGCAATCCCCCCGGTGATCCCCAGGACAACCCTCTTCCCCATCCACATGGCGGCAGGCCTCTCGCGACGAAGTGTACCAGCTTGGCAGAGGGGGATAGTATCGGCAAATCCGGATGGTGTCAACCTCAAATGGCGCGCGAACAAACCGCTTGCATGACAGCGGGAATGTGGCTATAAGGTCGCGTCATTCGTCTACCGATTTCACGACATCCGATCCCCGTACCCGGAGGGTAACGCCATGCAGAAGAAATCTTCGCTTTTCTGGGTCTCCCTGATCAGTGCGTTCGCCGTGGTCGCCGGCGGTCTCTACTGGTTTTTCAGCACCGCCGGCGAGTGGCAGAAACCCGAAATCCGGCTCGCCGAGGACCTGCGCAGCCTCGGCCAGCAGGGTGTCCTCACGTTTGAGCTCCGCGACAACCGCGGCCTCAGCGCCGCAAGCGTCCGGATCGCCCAGGGCAGCCTGACCCTACCGGTCGCGTCGGTACGGTTTGACGACAAGCCCCTCCGCCGCCGGACCGTGAACGTCCCGATCGATCCGGTCGCCCTGAAGCTCCGCGAAGGGTCGGCCGTCCTGACGGTCTCCGCCTCCGACCGCTCCCTCTGGAACAACACCACCGTCGTCACCCGACCGGTGACGATCGAACTGTCGCCGCCGCAGATCTTTCCGAACAACCCCGTCAACATCTTCTTCCCCGGCGGGGCCGGCGTCGTCACCTACCGCCTCTCCAAACCGGTGGCGCAGACTGGGGTCCAGGTCGATCAGGCCTTCTTCCCCGCCCATCCCGTTTCGATCGCGGGCCAGGCCTCCTACGTCTGCTACTTCGCCATCCCGATGGACGCCCAGGAGCGTCTCGTCGACATGCGCATCACCGCCCGGGACGCCGCGGGGAACACTGCCTCCAGCGCCATTCCCCGCACGATGAAATCCCGGAAGTTCCGCTCGGACAAAATGACCGTGAGCGACGCCTTCCTCCAGCAGAAGATGCCGGAATTCCAGTCGGCCATTCCGGCCCTGCGGGGGAAAACCGCCATCGAGGTCTTCCGGTACGTGAACGGCACCCTGCGTCTGGAGAACGAGCAGACCATCCGCGACCTCTGCCGGAAAACGCAGCCCCACGCGCTGTGGGAGGGGCCGTTCCTCCGGATGAAGAACGCGTCCCCCATGGCCCTCTTCGGCGACCGGCGGACGTGGGAATACCAGGGCCAGGTCGTCGGCCAGAGCCTGCACCTGGGCGAAGACCTGGCCTCCCTGAACAATTCCTCCATCGAAGCCGCCAACAACGGCGTCGTCGTCTTCACCGGCCCCCTTGGAATCTATGGAAACGCCGTCCTGATCGACCACGGCCTGGAACTGTTCAGCCTGTACGGGCACCTGAGCGCCATCCGCGCCCGCGTCGGCCAGGCCGTCCAGCGGGGAGACGTCATCGGCCGCTCCGGAACCACGGGTCTGGCCGGGGGCGATCATCTCCATTTCAGCATCCTGGTGGGCGGTCAGTTCGTCGATCCGCGGGAATGGTGGGATCCCCACTGGATCGAGGACGACGTGATGAAGAAACTCCAGGCGGGGTCGCTCTAGCTCTTCGTGATGTCCCGGTGGGTGATGTTGACGAGGTAGTCCTTCTCGGAAAAGTAGCCGCCCAGCTGGTTCGCCATCACGACGGAGCGGTGGTGCCCCCCCGTGCAGCCCAGGGCGATGTTGATGCGCGCCTTCCCCTCCCGCTCGTAGAGGGGAACGATAAAGTCCATCAGATCGAACAGGCGCTGGATGAACCCCTTTGCCTCATCCGTCCCCATGACGTAATCCCGGACGCCGGGATGATGTCCGTCGTGGGGTTTCAGCTCCTCGATGAAGTGGGGGTTGGGAAGGAACCGCACGTCGAAGACGACGTCGGCGTCGGCGGGCAGTCCATACCGGTATCCGAACGAAACCACGTTCACGATCAGGCGCTTCTTGTCCGATGACGCCAGAAAGGCGCGCTGAACGGCGTCCTTGAGCTGGTGTACGTTGAGCGACGAGGTGTCGATCACCCAATCCGCCATTTCCTTCAACGGGAAGAGCATTTCCCGCTCCAGGCGGATGCCTTCCATCACCGAGCCCTTCACGGAAACCGGGTGAACACGGCGGGTTTCGCTGAAGCGATGCAGGAGAATTTCATCGTTCGCGTCGATGAAGATGACCTCGATCCGGTATCCCTGCTGGCGAAGGCGGTTGAAAACGCGCGGGTACTTTTCGAGAAAGCTCTTTTCCCTCAGGTCCATGACCATGGCGACCTGGTCGATCTGTTTGGCCGGATCGGACTGGATTTCGAGAAACTTCGGCAGGAGGACGACGGGCATGTTGTCGACGCAGTAGAAACCGATGTCCTCGAGCGCTTTCAGGGCCGTACTTTTCCCGGAACCGGACAGGCCGGAGATGATCACCACGCGCAGATGCTTCATGACGAACCTCCCCCTTGCATTTCCGGGCGGGCGCGCCCGAGCGGACAGGGCCGGCGGACCGGGATGGCCAAAGCGGACGGAGCGAGCGCGGAAAGGGCGGACCACCCGCATGCGCCCCCGGCGGCCGGGACGCAAACCGTCACCCGCGGCAGTTCGATTCCCAGGATGGTTTCTCTTGTCCGTCCCCCGGTTTCCGGGTGCACGCCCGCGCCCGGGGAAACGAGCGTGACGACGCCGGCGATGTCCGCCGCTTCCTTGACGGTCCGCGGGTCGAGAAACTCCGTGACGTCCGCCACGCCCCGCGTCTTCAGCGCGACGCGTCCGCGGATGGACCGGGGGGCGCAACCCAGGAGGTGATGCCTCCGGCCGACGATTTCGACCCGATCATCGGCGATCCAGCGTGCACCGCGCTTCGCGAGGCACAGCGCGCAGGTGGTCTTGCCACAGCCGCTGTCGCCGGTCAGCAGGAGACCCCGGCCGCCGATCTCGATGAGCCCCCCCTGATAAACGACCGTCCGTTCGATGCGCTCCCTGACAAGTCCGACGAGACGGCTCTGCAAAAGATGCGGATCGAAGCGCGAGGCTGCCGCGATCATCCGGTGTCGTTCGACGAACGCCCGTAGACCCGCCGGAATCTTGCGGGTCTCCGCACAGAGGATGACGCGGATGGGACTCTCCCGGAAGATCGCGAGGGCGGACCGCGCTTCCCCTGGAGTCCGGGACATCAGGCGCCGCAGGCCCCCGCGCGGGAGGATGACCAGACCCGGGACAGTCGCCTTCGGCCCGGCCCCGCCGAAACCGGGGATCCGGAAAGGCCCGCCGGAGGCCGGTGGCGCGAGAACGCGGTTGAATCCGCGGGTGCCGGCAACACTCACGATTCCCAGACGCTCCGCACCGTCCACCAGAAGCGTCTTCGGCGTCACACCGCGACGGACCATGGGCCCTCCGCAAGCCGTCAGCAGCCGTCATCCTTGTCGGCGATGATCCGGTAGAGCTGATCGACCGATCCGGCATCCAGCAGCTGCTGCCGAAAGTCGCCGTCTTTCAGCATGCGGGAAATCCTGGCCAGGACTTTCAGGTGCTGCCCGGTGGAATTTTCAGGTGCCACGAGCATAAAGAAGAGGTGCACGGGTTTCCCGTCCATCGCCTCGAAGTCGATCCCCTCCGGACTCCGTCCGAAGGCAACGATCATGCCTTCCAGGCCCTCCAGCTTGCCATGCGGGATGGCAATTCCATCCCCGATCCCCGTACTTCCGAGTCTCTCCCGTTCCAGGAGCACGCGAACCATCTCCGGCTCGCTGAACGTTTCCGGACCGCGGTGAAACCGGGCGGCCATCTCCTCGAGAACGGCCGTCTTCCCGCGGGCGCGCAGCCGCTCGATCATGTACTCTTTGCGGAGCATATCCGTGATCTTCATGTCTGCCCACCGCCCCTCAGGCATTCGTTTCGATCAGGACCAGCCGTCCGTCGTCGCGTCTGAAAACGATATGGACATGCTCCGACAGAACGTCGCGATAGACGATAAAGGGGTTGCGCGCCGATTCGAGGCGCATGACGGCGTCGTCGAGCGACATGGGCTCCAGAACCATCTTGCGCGTCTCCATGAGGCCGGCGGCGGTCGTGTCCTCCACCTCGTCGAGCGTCGCCGCCCCGGCGTCGGCTTCCTCCCGGGCCGCGCCGCCCTTATGGCCCCGACTCTTCTCCTTGCGTTTCTTGAGCTGCCGTTCGATCTTGTCCAAGACGCCGTCGATGGCCAGACGCATGTCCTTGGCCTCCTCCCGCCCGTTGATGTTCAAGCCGTCGGCGGCCAGGCTGATCTCCGCAACGTTCCGGAATTTCTCGATGGACAGGACAATGTGCGCCTCGACGGAGCCGTCGATGTATTTTTTCAGTTTCGACAGTTTTTCTTCAACATAGTCCTTCTGCCACGTCTCGCCTTCGGCGTTCCTGAACGTCACGGCAATTTTCATGATCCCAAACCTCCTGTGGATGGCCGGCCGCGGAACCCCGCCGGTTCAGCCGCGGCCCGGCTTCGTAAAGGGGAGCTGTATAGAGGGGTTGCCGCTAAATGTCAACCCCTTTTTGCAGTCAGAACAGGTTCTTCCGCCGGGAGGAGGGAAGAATGCCCATCATTTCCCGGTACTTTGCAACCGTCCTCCGGGCAATCCCGATCCCGCGGGCACTCAGGCGCTTGGCGATTTCACTGTCGCTCAGGGGTTTCCTGGGGTTTTCCGCGGCGATGAGCGTGCGGATATCCTCCTTGACGCTCTTGGAGGCAACGGCCTCCCCGGTGGTGCGGTAGAGGCTGCTGCCGAAGAAGTACTTGAGTTCGAAGATGCCGCGAGGGGAATGCATGTATTTGTTGGTGACCACGCGGCTGATGGTGGATTCGTGCATCTCCACGTCGTCGGCCACGTCCCGCAGGATCAGGGGCTTCATGAAGTTGACCCCGTTGTCGAAAAACGCCCGCTGGAACCGGACGATGCTCTCCGTCACCTTCAGGATCGTCCTCTGACGCTGCTGAATGCTCTTGATGAGCCAGGTGGCGGATTGAACCCGGTCCTTGATGTAACGCTTCCCAATCTCGGCGTCGGGGCGATGCCCCTGCCCGGCCATGACTTCACGGTAGAAATTGCTGATCCGCAGCCGCGGCAGCCCTTCGTCGTTCAGGATCACCTTGTAGTCGTCGCCCGACTTGACCACGAAGACGTCCGGGGTGATCGGCTGCGTGCGGTCCTCGCTGAAGGGGCTTCCGGGCTTGGGATCCATGTTGCGGATCAGTTGGACGGCCCGCATGACGTCATCGAGGTCGACCTTGAGCTTCCGCGCGATCTGGCCGTAGTTCTTCATCTCCAGATCGCGGAGATGGCCCGTTATGATCCGTTCGATCAGCGGCGTTGCGAGACCGGTCATGCGCGCCTGGAGCAGGAGGCATTCCCCAAGATTGCGGGCGGCGATGCCGGGGGGATCGAACTCCTGGACCTTCCGGAGAACCGCCTCGACCGCCGGCTCGTCCACCTTTTCCTGTGCGGCAATCTCTCCGAGCGTCGCCGCCAGATAGCCGTTCGGATCGATGTTGCCGATGATCTGCTCTCCGATCCGCATCTCCGTCGGGCTCAGCGGAGACAGCTTCAACTGCCACATCAGGTGATCGGTCAGGGTCGGCTTGGATGTCAGCAGGTTGTCCCAGGTGTGGGTTTCGGCGTCGCTCCGGTCGTAGGTGACCCCCATCGGGCCGTAGTCTTCGAGATAGTTGTCCCAGTCGAACTCCGACTTGCCGTCGCCCTCGCCGGTCAACTCCTCCGTATGGGTGATCGGCTTGGTCTCCTCCGTCTCGTGGAGGCGGGTCTCGTCGACATCCTGCCCACCCCCCCCCTCGTCCGGGTACTCGTCCGGTGTTACCTCTTCCAGCAGGGGGTTTTCCTCCAGTTCCTGATTGATCTGATCGACAAGCTCCAGGCGGGACAGCTGCAGCAGCTTGATCGCCTGCTGCAGTTGCGGCGTCATGACGAGTTGCTGGGAGAGTTTCAGGTTCTGTCTTAATTCAAACGCCATCACACACGATCATTCGCAGGGGTTACGCCGGTCGTTTTTCGGGGCGCTTCGGCGGAGAAGCTGAAATCTTCCCCGAAATAGATCTTGCGGGCGATCTCGCTCCGGGCGATCGAATCCGGATCGCCCTCCACGAGAATGGCGCCCTCGTTGACGATGTAGGCGCGGTCGCACACCGTCAGGGTCTCCCGGACGTTGTGGTCGGAAATGATAACCCCAATCCCCTTTCCTTTCAACTTAAAGATGATTTTCTGGATATCCGCGACGGCCAGGGGATCGATCCCGGCGAAGGGCTCGTCCAAAAGGATGAACCGGGGAGAGGTCACCAGGGCGCGGGTAATCTCCACCCGGCGCCGCTCACCCCCCGACAGGGCATAGGCGGGACTGCGGGCCAGGGGCGTCAGGTCCAGCTCGGCGAGCAGTTCGCCCAGCCGCCGCTGGCGCTCCCGGCGGTCGATATCCAGGATCTCCAGAATGGCCAGGATGTTCTCCTCGACGGTCAGTTTGCGGAAGATGGACGGTTCCTGCGGGAGATAATTCAGCCCCTTGCGCGCCCTGAGATACATCGGACAGGCGCTGATGTCCTCTCCCCCGAGAAGGATGCGGCCGTCATCGGGCTTGATGAGGCCGACGATCATGTAGAACGTCGTCGTCTTGCCGGCACCGTTCGGCCCCAGCAGGCCGACCACCTCGCCGGGCCGGATCGTCAGATCGACGCCGTTCACCACCCGGCGCCCCCCGTAAATCTTCATGAGTCTCTCCGCGGTCAGGGCCCCCATCACGTCATTTCCGCCTGTCCTTCTTTTCGGAGGGATAGATGGTCGCCGTCACCCGCTTGTTCGGATCCGCTTCGACGACCCCGCGATTCTCGTTCAGGTAAACGACGATCCTCTGGCCCCGGATGACATTCGCGCCTTCCCGCATGACGGCGTTTCCGGTCATGACCACCCGTTGCTCCTCCTGATAGAAAACGGCCTCTTCCCCCGCCACGACCCGGGCACCCTGGATCACGCGGACATGGCCCTTGGCCTCCACCCGTTCGAGGTCGCCCAGGCCCTTCTCCTCTCCGCCTTTTTCGACTTTTTCCGGACGGTCCGGATCCCGGTCGGCCTTGCGGTAGAACAGGATGAGGCGGTCGGCTTGGATCGTCCGCTCGCCCTGAACGGCCACGGCATTTCCCGAAAAAACCACCATCTTCTTCTCGCTGAAGGCCTCCAGGCGGTCGGAGACGATCCGGATGGGCTGGCTCCCGTCGACCCGGATCCCCTTCTTCGCCGCGGGCTCCTCCGCCGCGATGCACAGGGACGACAGCGCCATCCAGACCAGGAGAAGCGAGAGGACCTTCTTCACGGCCTCACCTCGGCCTTCACCTTCGAGGACAGCTTGAGGTCCCGATCGGCCAGCGAAATCTTCATCCCCACCCCCTGCACACGGATCCCCCTCCCCTGAAGGGTGACGGGGTCGTCCGTCAAGATCCTGCGCCCGGCGTGATCGTACCGCAGCCGATCCGTCTGTACCGTCTCTCCGCGGTGGGTCACCAACGTCACATGCCCGGTCAGCTCCAGATTCCGGGTGTCGGTGCTCAGCCGGGCCCGGTCTCCCGTCAGGAGGTAGGTGTCGCCATCGCTGCGGATCAGCCGGATCCGGACGCGCTCGAACAGGGCCAGGTTCTCCTTCTTCACGTATTTCGCCAGGGCCGCATGGATCTCCCACCGGGAGTCGTCGTCGCTCACTTCCTGGAAGCGGACGTCCCGGATTTCCAGGTCCGCGCTGCCGGGTCTGATCTGAAGCTGGACGTGCTCCGGGGTTCTGGAAAAGGAGTGGATCAAGACGACCGCGCCCACGCATACGATCGCGACGGCCGCCCCGGCAAGCGCGAGGCGTTTTCTCTTCAGGATCCCTCCGATCGGCATATCCATTCCCGCTGCGGGCGCCGCGCACCCCCTGCCACCGTCCTATAGCATTCGCCCGGAGGCCTGTAAAGGCGAATCGGACCTCAGGCAAACGCGTAGCGCTCGCCAATGCCCGGCCAGTGCCCGTGGGCCTGGAGGATGAGCTCGCAGACCTCCCGGACCGCCCCCCGCCCCCCCGGCTTCCGGGTAACGTAATCGACCGTTCGAAGAACCTCCTCCGCGGCATCGGCCACGCCGACCGCCAGCCCGACGCGCTTGAGCAGGGGAATATCGACGATATCGTCCCCCACATAGGCCACCTCGTCGGCCGACACGCCGCGGCGGGGAAGCAGTTCCTCGAAAACGGCGAGCTTGTCGAAGCTCTGCTGATGCACCTCACGGATTCCCAGGTCCCGGGCGCGGTGCTCGACCGCCCGGGACAGTCGCCCCGTGATGATGACGACGTCAACACCGCTGCGCATCAGCATCTTCAGCCCGTGACCGTCCTTGACGTCGAAGTTCTTGCTTTCGCGCCCCTCGTCGTCCATGACAATCCGCCCATCCGTCAACACGCCGTCCACATCGAGAATCAGCAGCCGGATTTTCGCCGCCCGCGCCATAATCTTCTCCCTGTCCGCATCCGTCATCGTTCACCTCACGTCCTTATCCCTTTTGCCGTCATTCTGGAGGATTTTTGCTCACCCTTACAATCGCGCGCGGGGCTCCCCCGCCCGCCGGTGCCGGGTCGGCGGGTCTCCCGCCCCCCGACGGACGTGAGCGGCGTACACGGCGGGCTTGCCGCCATCAACGGGTTTCCCCGACGAGGCGGTCGATCGCGATCAGGGTCTTGAGGAGGCCGGGCAGCGCGTCGAGCGCCAGGGAGTTGGGCCCGTCGCACCGGGCCTGGGAGGGGTCCGGATACACCTCGAGAAACAGGCCGTCCACCCCCGCCGCCACCGCCGCCCGGCAGAGGTAGGGCACCATGTCGCGATCGCCGCCCGAGGCGTTTCCGCTCCCCCCGGGGAGCTGAACGCTGTGTGTGGCGTCGAAGACCACGGGAAAGCCCAGGGAACGGAGAATGGGCAGCGCGCGGAAGTCGGCCACCAGGTTATGGTACCCGAAGCTGGTTCCGCGCTCCGTCAGGATGATGCGCTCATTGCCCGCCGCCCGGGCCTTTTCGACCATCGGGGCACAATCCGACGGGGCGAGAAACTGGCCCTTCTTGAGGTTGATGACGCCTGCGCGACGCGCCACCTCCATGACAAAGTCCGTCTGGCGGCAGAGAAAGGCCGGGACCTGCAGCACGTCCGCCACCGCGGCGGCGGGCCCGATCTCCTCGAAGCGATGGACATCCGTTAGAACGGGAACATCGCACTCCCGTTTGACGGCAGCCAGAATCTCCAGGCCCTTCTCGAGGCCCGGCCCGCGGAATCCCTTAAGGGAGGTCCGGTTCGCCTTGTCGTAGGAGGCCTTGAAGATCAGGCCGATCTCCAGATCCCCGGCAAGGCCCTTGAGATAACGGGCGATCTCCAGGGCCATCGCTTCCGTCTCCAGGACGCAAGGCCCGGCGATCAGGGCCAGGGGGGCTCCCCCCCCCAGGGCGACGCTCCCCACCATGACCTGTTTCGTCTTCATTGTCTTTCACCCATTTTTCTCTCCAGGAGGAGGATCTTCATCCGCGGGATCTTGTTCCCCGCCCGGACGTGTTCCGGGTTCAGCTCGTAGGCCTTTTCGAAGGCCTGAAGGGCGTCCTCGTAGTCGCGGTTCCTTTCGTGGAGGAGCCCCAGGCGGTAGAGGACCTCCGCGTTTTCGGGGTCGTACTTCAGGGAGGCCTGATAGGCCTCGATGGCGGCGCCGGTCTTCCCCTGGCGCTCGTAGGCATATCCCAGCGCCTCGTGATGGGACGGCCTCCGGGGATTCAGGGCGATCAGCTTCCGGTAGGTCTGCACCGCCTCTTCGTAGCGTCCCTCCTCCATGTAGCGATCCGCCAGGACATCCAGGGCTCCGTCGGCCGGCCCCGCGGCGGCGGCCCGCTCGTACTGGGCAAGGGCCTCTTTCTTACGGCCCAGCTTTTCGTAGACGTCCGCCAGCTGCTGGCGAAGCTGGGGGTCCCGTTTTCCAAAACGCAGGGCCTTTTCGTAGTTTTCGGCCGCCAGGCCGTACTTTTTCGCTTCCGCGTAGGCGGCGCCGAGCTGCGCATGGACGTCCGCCTTCTGCGGCGACACCTTGACCAGGCGCTCATACAATGCGGCGGCGGCGGCAAAGCGGCCGGAACGGAACTCCAGATCGGCCAGCCTCTTCAGGGCATCGGCCTCCTCCGGCTTGAGTTTCAGCACCTGACGATACTCCTGTGCCGCCTCCCGGTCCATCTTGAGCTTTTCATAGGCCGCCGCCAGGTTGAAGCGGACGATGGCGTTTCCGGGCTCGATGGCCAGGGCCTTGCGGTCGTACGCCACCTCCTCGCGGGTCAGGCCCTTGTTTCCCAGGGCCAGCGCGAGGTTGGCATACGCCAGGGCATTGCGCGGCTGGCGCTTGACGATGTCCCGATACAGCCGGATGGCCTCTTCGTTCCTGCCGGCCTTGAGGCTGGCGGCCGCGAGCGCCATCCGGGCGTAATCCGCATCCGGCGTCCGTTTCAGGATGGCCCGGTAGGCCTCGATGGCCGCCGGGTAATCCCCGGTCATTTCATGGGCCTCTCCCAATCTGAAATGAAGCGCCTCCTGGCGGGGATCCAGCGCCAGGGATTTCCGGTAGAGGTCGACGGCCCGGGGCCATCGCCCCAGATTGCCGCTGGCAAAGGCCATATGGGCGTAAATCGACGCTTCTCCGGGGGACAGGGCAAGGAGCCGCTCGCCCGTGCGGATGACCGCGGCATCGTCCTTCCCCGCTTCATAGGCCTTGAGAAGCTCCCTCAGTGCGGTCAGATCTTGCGGGTTCCGGCGGATCACCTCCCCGTAATGGCGGATGGCCCGCTCGATCTCGCCGGACCGCAGGTAGATCCCCCCCAGCATCTTCCGGACATTCGTATCGGCCGGGTTCATCCGGATCGCCGCCTCCAGATAGTCGATCCGCTCCTTCAGGCTATCGCTGGCGCGGGCGTGGCGCAGCCAGTCCTGCGGCGTGACGACCGCCTGGACGGGAATGGCGGCAATGGGGGTTTCCCGGTAGCGGATCCGGATCGGCTCGGCGGGCAGGCGCGTCGCGCCTTCCGGGCCGCCCCGCTCCGCCATGGCCCGGTCAACCAGGTCCACTCCCCTGAGGATGCGCCCCTCATCGCGCTCGCCGCCGACGCCGGCGATATCGACGCTGACGCCGCGGGACAGCAGGTCGTCGGACACGACCCCATGAAGGATGAACTCATCCCGGTACGTCACCGCAAACGTCTCGGACGGATTCAGGCGGAAATCCCGCCCGTTCCGCTCTCCGGTCAGGCCGTAAACGCGGGGCGGCCCGCCCAGGACGTAAAAGGACAGGGCATTTCGGACCCGCGTCAATCCGAAGAGCGGATCATGCCGGGGATCCCGGATGACGAACCCGAGCCAGAGTCCACCCAGCACGAGGACCGGAACGACGAGCCCGGCCGCGACGGCGCCCCATCGCCGCCGGGGCGGTTTTTTCCCGTCGACCCGCCGGTCTCCCGGGGGGATGTCCGGACGCCGCCTCAACGCGCGGCCCCCTTCCGGCATCCCTCGTCGGTCTTTCCGTTCATATCCTGGGCCCTCCCGGTCCCGGGCACCCGCCCCTGACCGTCCATCCTTGTCCAGGGCGGTTCCGGCCGCCCGCCTTCATCCGCGGGGATGAAACCGCCGGTGGATGTCCTTCAGACGCTCCCGCGTCATGTGGGTATAGATCTGCGTGGTCGATATGTCGGCATGTCCCAGCATGATCTGGACGGAGCGCAGATCGGCGCCGCCCTCGAGCAGATGCGAGGCGAAGGAATGCCGGAACGTGTGGGGATGGACGCGCTTCGCAAGCCCGGCCCGGCGGCTGTAGGTCGCGATGAGCTTCCAGAGGCCCTGCCGGGTGAATCCCTTTCCTCCACGGGTCAGGAAGAGGATGTCGGAAGACGCCCCCGTCAAAAACAACGGCCGGGCCTCGTCGACATAAACCCGGACGGCCTCGTAGGCGGAACGGCCGACGGGGACGATCCGCTCCTTGCTCCCCTTGCCCATGACCGTGAGATAACCGATCTGCCACTGGATGTGGCCGAGCCGGAGCAGGATTAGCTCCGTCACGCGGACCCCCGTGGCGTACATCAGCTCCAGAATGGCCGTATCGCGCAGCGCCGCGGGCCCGTTCGTCCCCGGCCGGGCGAGCAGAAGCTCCATCTCCTGGCGATTCAGCACGTCCGGCAGCCTGAGCCCCGTCTTGGCGCGCTCGATGTGGGCCACCGGATTCTCGGTGATGATTCTCTCTCTCAAGAGGTACCGATAAAACCCCCGGATGGCCGCAAACCCTCGATTGATCGAACTGGCGGCCAGCCCCGACCGTCTCAGGTCGGTCAGATAGTCGAGCAGTCGCTCCGGGTTGACGGCCAGACCATCCCCCCCGTTGTGCTCCGACAGGAAGGCGCGATAGCGGCCCAGATCGTGTCGATACGCCGCCAGCGTATGTCGGGAAGCCCCTTTTTCCACGGCGAGATAATTCAGGTAATCCTCGATTTGCGGCAACATGGGGGGGTTTTATCCCATCTCGCGCGGAGACGCAAAGCATTTTTCCGTTCCCGGAGACAAATCTGTTGACATCGCGCAAGGCTTATGTTAATCGCACGGCGGTGAATTTAAATATAATTCTTCATGACCGCCGGTCATAATAAATCGCGTCCCACGGGGGGCAACCGGCCGCGTCAACCGCTGGAAAGAGGGGAAAAGTGATCCTTCGTGAAATAAGGGATCTTCTCGATGCCGAGGTTCTGGTCGGCGAGGATCAGATGGACATGGAGGTCAAAACGGCGTTCGGGGCCGATCTGATGAGCGACGTGCTGGCCTTTGCGCAATCGGGGAGCCTGCTTCTGACCGGATTGACCAATCCGCAGGTGATCCGCACCGCGGATGTTCTCGATATCGCCGCGATCATCATCGTCCGCGGAAAGCGCCCTTCCCCGGATACGGTGCAACTGGCGGGAGATCTGGGGATCCCCATCCTGGTCACCCGCTTCATTCTCTTCGAGACCGCGGGGCGGCTGTACCAGTCCGGCATCCGCGGGTGTCTGGTGAAGGTGGATGGTTCCGTGCACAGCCATGGCTGATGAGCCCCTGATCTACGAGAACCAGTTCAACGTCCAGGGAGGAAATTTCAACGACGCCGGCAAGGTGGCGAGCCATATCAAGGCCATTCTAAAGGGATTCGGCATCCCGAGCGAGGCGGTCCGCAAGACGGCCTTGGTGGCCTATGAATCGGAGATCAACATCGTCTCCTATGCCCGCAAAGGGGTCATCCATCTCCGGCTTGCGCCCGATCAGATCGTCATCGAAACCATCGACGAGGGCTCGGGAATCGCGGACATCGAACTCGCCATGCAGGAGGGCTACTCCACCGCGACGGACAAGATCCGCGAAATGGGATTTGGTGCGGGCATGGGATTGGCCAACATCCGGAATTTTTCGGATATCTTCCAGATTTCATCGGAGCCGGGCAAGGGAACGTCTCTGAAGATGATCATCAAGTGGCAGCCTTAAGGGATTGAAGATGACTGAAACCTCGCCGATCGATCTTTCCACCCTGGTCCGATTGCTGCGGCTCCAGGTGCGCTCCGGCGCCGATCGGCTGGACCGCCCCGTCCGGGGAGGCTACGTGGGGGATCTGTTGAGCGATGTAATGGGCAACAGCCGTGAAGGGGATCTCTGGATCACCCGGCAGGTGCATCCCAACATCGTGGCCGTGGCGAGCCTGAAGGATCTCGCCGCGATCGTCCTCGTCAACGGCAGTGAACCGGCGCCGGAAACCTTGACCAAGGCCGCGGCGGAAGGGATTCCCGTCCTTCTCGCCGAGGAGTCGGCTTTTGCGGTCGCCGGCAAGGTATACGCCCTGATTGCCGGAGCGGTGCCAACCGCAATATAAAGCACGAGGCCATGGGAATCATGGCCTTTTTTTTGTTTTTGACAGATGCCCCGGGTTGGCCGTCATGCTCAAGGAGTTTCGCTGTGACCTCCACATCCATACGTGTCTGTCACCCTGTGCCGAATTGGATCTTTACCCCAGCGCCCTCGTGGAGAAGGCGCGGAAAGCGGACCTGGACGTCATCGCCGTCTGCGACCACAACGCGTCGGAAAATGTCCCCTACGTGCTGCGTTGCGCGGCGGGGACATCGCTGACGGTCCTCCCCGGAATGGAGGTCACCAGTCGCGAAGAGGTTCACGTCTTGGCTCTTTTTGATACCCTGGATCCGTTACTGCAATTTCAGGATGACGTTTACGCCCACCTGAGCGGCTCGAACCGCGAGGAGGTTTTCGGCTGTCAGGCCATCGTGAACGACGACGACGAAGTGGAGGGATTCAACGATCGCCTGCTTATCGGGGCCACCGACATCCCGCTGGACGGGCTGATCGCCCTGATTCACGTCCATGGCGGGCTGGCGGTCGCCTCCCATATCGACCGGGAGGCCTTCGGCGTCCTGGGTCAGTTGGGCTTCATCGATCCGTCCCTCGCCTTTGACGCCCTGGAAGTGACGTTTCGGCTGGGGATCCGGGATGCCCGCCGTCGTTATCCGGAGCTGGCCGCCTACGCTTTCGTCACCTCGTCGGATGCGCACTTTCTGCAAGACATCGGTCGGGGCATGACCCGGATCCGGATGGCGGCCCCCACGGCGGCGGAACTCAAGCTGGCTTTTCAGCGTCGGGACGGACGTGAGATTCTGGAGTAAATTTTTGCTGGAACTCTCTCACCACATCCTGGATATCGCCGAGAACGCCACCCGGGCCGGATCGAAAACGGTCCGGATCACGCTGACGGAAGACACGGGTCGCGACCGGCTGACGCTGGAAGTCGCGGACGACGGTCGGGGCATGTCGGCCGAGGAGCGGGGGCGCGCCCTGGATCCCTTCTTCACGACGAAGAAGGTCCGGCGCGTGGGTCTGGGACTCCCGATGCTGGCCGATGCGGCGGAACGGACGGGCGGCGGGTTCACCCTCGAATCCGCGCCCGGTCGGGGGACGCGCCTTATGGCCACGTTCGGTCTGCGTCATCTGGACCGGCAGCCGCTGGGGGATGTCGCCGCGTCCCTGGTTTCGTTGATCGCGGGAAATCCCGACGTGGATTTCGTTTACCGCCATCGTCACGACGCGGCGGAGTATGTTCTGGATACGCGCGAGATCCGTCAGGAACTCGACGGCGTCCCCATGAACCACAGCGACGTGCTCAAGCTGATCCGCGACAACATCGCGGAAGGTCTTGAAGAAATCGGCTCGGAAGGATGACTTCCACCGATCCTATAGAAGGAGGATATGGGTGCATGAAAGCGGAATTTGATGATTTGTCGAAAGAGTTTACCCCGGAACAGATTGCGCAGCTCGATGCCATTATCGCCAAGCACAAGGGCAAGCCGGGGGGCCTGATCCCGGTGCTCGAGGAGGCCCAGGTGACCCTGGAATATCTGCCTCCGTCCGTCCAGGCGCGGATCGCCCGGGGACTGAACCTGCCCTTCAGCCGCGTTTATGGCGTGGTTACCTTCTATTCGTTCTTCACCATGACCCCCCGCGGCCGCCATACCGTGCGCGTCTGCCTCGGAACGGCCTGTTATGTCCGCGGCGGCAAGGCCATCGCGGAAACCCTGGAAAGAACCTTCGGGGTCAAGGAGGGCGAAACAACGCCGGACCGGCGGTTCACCTATGAGACGGTGCGCTGCCTGGGGGCCTGCGGCCTCGGTCCGGTGGTCGTGGTGGACGACGACGTCCACGGGCGTGTCAAACCGGCTAAGGTCAAGGACATCCTCGGCCCTTACGTTTAAACCCTATTGAGGAGTGGGAGCGATGGCAAAGCTGAAAATTTCGGACTTGAAGAAGATCAAGGACAAGGTCCACGCGGAAACGGCCCTGCGCGAGGGGGATCGTCGCGTGCGCGTCACGGTCCACATGGGAACCTGTGGCATCGCCTCGGGGGCGCGCGAGGTGCTGGACGCCCTGATGCGCGAGATCGAAGAATCCGGCGTCTCCGACGTGGTCATCACGACGTCGGGATGCATGGGGCTGTGCAGCCGGGAACCGCTCGTCACGGTGGAGATCGTCGGCCAGGAGCCCATCAAATACGAATACGTGAACCCCAACAAGATGCGGCAGATCTTCAAGCGCCACGTCCTGGAGGGGGAGGTCCAGACCCCGTTCGTGCTCGCCCGGGGCGCCGAGATCGTGAAATAACCCGGGGCGGTTGATGCCGCTCCGGCCGAGATACGTCAGATTCTCGACTATAGAGGAGGAAATCCATAATGAAGGTGTTTCGCTCACATTTACTGCTCTGCGGAGGAACGGGCTGCCATGCGTCGGGCAGTCTCGAGGTGAAGAAGGCCCTCCTCGCGGAGCTGGATAAGAGAGGCCTCGCCGACGAGATCAAGGTCGTCGAGACCGGCTGTAACGGCTTCTGCGCGATGGGACCGATCCTGGTCGTCTATCCCGACGGCGTCATGTACACCCTGATCCAGGCCGCTGACATTCCAGAGCTCGTCGAGGAGCACCTCGTGAAAGGCCGCGTGCTGGAGCGCCTGCTGTACAAGGAACCCTCGACCGGCGAAACCATTCCCACCATGCAGGAGATCCCGTTCTTCGCCCTGCAGGAGCTTCGGGTTCTCCGGAATCGCGGCATCATCGACCCGGAAAAGATCGAGGAGTACATCGCCCGCGACGGATACGCCGGTATGGCCAAGGCCCTGACCGAAATGTCCTCCGAGGACGTCGTCAAGGAGATCCTGGACTCCGGCCTGCGCGGACGCGGCGGCGCCGGATTCCCGACGGGCCTCAAATGGAAATTCGCCTCCCAGTCGCCGGGTGACATCAAGTACGTCCTGTGCAACGCCGACGAGGGAGACCCCGGGGCCTTCATGGACCGGAGCGTGCTCGAGGCCGATCCCCACGCGGTCCTGGAGGGCATGGTCATCGCCGCCAAGGCCATCGGCGCCCATCACGGTTACATCTACTGCCGCGCGGAATACCCGCTCGCGATCCACCGCCTGAACATCGCCATCGGACAGGCCAAGGAGGCCGGCTTGCTGGGCAAGGACATCCTGGGAACCGGTTTCGATTTCGATCTGGAGATCTACCAGGGCGCCGGGGCGTTCGTCTGCGGCGAGGAGACGGCCCTCATGACCTCCATCGAGGGGAAGCGCGGCATGCCGAGACCGAGGCCGCCCTTCCCCGCCGTCGCGGGTCTGTGGCAGCGTCCGTCCGTCCTGAACAACGTCGAGACCCTCGCCAACATCGGGCAGATCATCCTGCGGGGCGCCGCCTGGCACGCCAGCGTCGGCTCCGAGAAGAGCAAGGGAACGAAGGTCTTCGCCCTGACCGGCGACGTGAACAACGTCGGCCTCGTCGAGGTTCCCATGGGCACCCCCCTGGGCACGATCGTCTTCGACATTGGCGGCGGCATCCCCAAGGGCAAGAAATTCAAGGCCGCCCAGCTGGGCGGACCGTCGGGCGGAATGATTCCCGTGCAGCATCTGAATGCGCCCGTGGATTACGAGAAGGTGGCCGAGCTCGGCGCGATCATGGGCTCCGGCGGACTCATCGTCATGAACGAGGATTCCTGCGCCGTGGACATGGCCCGTTTTTTCATGGACTTCTGCCAGGACGAGTCCTGCGGCAAGTGCACCCCATGCCGGGAGGGCACGAAACGGATGCTCCAAATCCTGACGAACATCACCCAGGGCCAGGGAAAGGAAGGCGACATCGCCCTGCTCGAGGAAATGGCGGCGATCATCAAGGACTCCGCCCTATGCGGCCTCGGCCAGACGGCGCCCAACCCCGTGCTCAGCACGCTCCGCTATTTCCGCCACGAGTATGAGGATCACATCAGGAACCACCACTGCGGGGCGGCGGTCTGTTCGGCGCTTTTCAAATCGCCGTGCCAGCACACCTGCCCCATCGAAATGGACATCCCGGCCTACATTGCCCTGGTCCGGGCGGAACGCTTCGAGGACGCCTACCGGGTGCTCCTCAAGACGAATCCCTTCCCGTCCGTGTGCGGCCGGGTCTGCGACCACAAGTGCCAGTCCAAGTGCCGCCGCGGCAAGATGGACGAGCCGGTGGCGATCAAATTCCTGAAGCGCTTCATCACGGACAACGCCCCCCTGCCGAAGATCGCCGCGGTCCCGGCCGACCGGAAGGAGCGGATCGCCGTCGTCGGCGCCGGTCCGGCCGGTCTCACGGCCGCCCGGGACCTCGCCCTCCGGGGGTACAAGGTCACCGTGTTCGAGGAACTCCCCGAACCCGGCGGCATGCTTCGCTGGGCAATCCCCGCGTACCGTCTGCCTCGGAATATCCTGGCCCGCGAAATCGACGATGTGCGCGCCCTGGGCGTGGACATTCAATGCGGCGCTCGTGTCGGCAGAGACATTCCCTGGCAGAAGGTTGCGGCAAAGTATGACGTCGTCTACCTCGCCCCCGGCGCCCACGCCAGCCAGAAGATGGACGTCCCCGGAGAAGACCTGGGCGGCGTGTGGGGCGGCGTGGAATTTCTGAGAGACTTCAACGCCAACGAAGGGGCCTGGCAGACGGGCAAAAAGAGCCTGGGCGCCAAGGTCGCCGTCGTCGGCGGCGGCAACTCGGCCATCGACGCGGCCCGCGTCGCCGCGCGTCTGGGCGCGGAGGTGACGATCCTCTACCGTCGCGAGCGCAAGGACATGCCCGCCGCCGAAGAGGAGATTCTCGCGGCGGAACATGAAGGCATCAGGATCGAGTACCTCGTGGCCCCCCTCAAGATCCAGGGAAAAGGCGGAAAGGTCAGCGCCATCGCCTGCCAGCGGATGAAGCTGGGTGAATTCGACCGCAGCGGACGGAAACGGCCCGTCCCCGTGGAAGGAGCCGAATTCACCCTGAGCGTCGATGCGATCATCGCCGCCATCGGCCAGGTTCCGGACATGTCCTTTGTTCCCCAGGACAGCGGCGTGAGCGTCAACCGGTGGGCCTGTTTCGACCTCGCGTCCGACAGCAAATCCCGGACGACGAACCCCAAGTTCTACGCCGGCGGCGATGCCGTCACCGGCCCGGACACGGTCATTGCCGCGATCGCCGCGGGACACCAGGCGGCCCGGGACATCGACGCGTCGATCCGCGAGGCCGCGGGCGAGCCAGCCTGGGAGGCGCCGGAAGAAGAAAAGATCGACATCCCGCTCGTCATCGACGAGGAGACCCAGGAGTCTCCCCAGACGGCCATGCCGGAAATGGCGACCGCCGAACGGCGTCAGGGCTTCGCGGAGGTGGAGCTCGGCTTCACCCGTGAGGCGGCCATTGCCGAAGCCTGTCGCTGTCTGCGCTGCGATATCGAGATCTGAGTGCAACCCGCCGCCCGCGCCCCTGACGCGGCCGGCTTTTGAACCATCGAATTGGACCGGGTTCTTTAGACAAGGACCGGAAGGAGGATAGAGATGAGCAGTGTTCCCCTGAAGATCGATGGCCGGGATCTGATCGGCAAGCCCGGCCAGACCATCCTTGACGTCGCCCGTGAAAACGGCATTTTCATTCCAACCCTCTGCCATTACACGGGCACCACCAACGTCGGCGCCTGCCGCGTCTGCGTGGTCGAGGTCGAAAACGCCCGCTCGCTGGTGGCGTCCTGCTGCATGCCCATCAGTCCCGGCATGGTCGTCCGGACCGATACCGAGAAGGTCCGGGCCTCCCAGCGCATGATCGTGGAGCTTCTCTGGTCGTCGGGAGACCACAACTGCCTGACCTGCGAACAGAACGGCGCCTGCGAACTCCAGGACCTCGTTTACTGGCTGAAGATCGATCACCCCCGGTTCGCGATCCAGCCGCCGGGTCATCCGATCGAAACCACCAACACCATGATTCAGCGGGACCTCAACAAATGCGTGCTTTGCGGTCGCTGTATCCGCGCCTGCAACGAAATCCAGGTGAACGAGGTCCTCGATTTCGCCATGCGGGGGTCGCACGCCAAGGTCGGACCGGCCTTTGACGCCGATTACATCGATTCCGAATGCGTGTTCTGCGGCGAGTGCGTCAACGTCTGCCCGACGGGCGCCATCACGTTCAAGCAGGCGCGCTTTTCCGGCCGGCCCTGGGACATGAAGAAGGTCCGCACCACCTGTGCCTACTGCGGCGTCGGCTGCCAGATCGAGCTCAACGTCCATGACGGACGGGTGATCAAAGTTACCGGGAACCGGGAGTTCGGGCAGCCCAACCAGGGCAGCCTGTGCGTCAAGGGGCGCTTCGGGATGGATTTCATCCGCCATCCGAGCCGTCTGACAACCCCCCTGATCCGCAAGAAAAAGGGCGGTGAACTGACCGAGGCCACCTGGGACGAGGCCCTGGACCTGATCGCCAAGAAGTTCAAGGCCCTGAAAAAAGAGAATGGCCCGGACAGCATCGCCGGCCTGTGCTCCGCCCGCTGCACCAACGAGGAGAATTACCTCTTCCAGAAATTCATGCGCGCGGCGGTCGGCACCAACAGCGTCGATCACTGCGCCCGTCTCTGACACTCCGTCACGGTGGCCGGTCTGGCCGCCGCATTCGGAAGTGGCGCCATGACGAACTCCATCGAGGAGATCGAACATACGGAGATGATCCTGGCGATCGGGACGAACACGACCGAGAACCACCCGGTGATCGGGGCGAAGGTCAAGCGCGCCGTGCGGCAGCGCGGCGCAAAACTCCTGGTCATCGACCCGCGGGAAATCGCGCTCACGAGGTACGCCGATCTCTGGCTCCGCCAGAAGCCCGGCACGGACGTCGCGGTTTTGAACGGCCTCATGAACGTCATCATCGCGGAGAAGCTCTACGCCGCGGACTACGTGAAGGACCGGACGGAGGGCTTCGAGGCCCTGAAGACGGTCGTCGAGAAATATACGCCGGCCTATGTGGAGGGCATCACCGGCATCCCGGCGGACGACCTGAAAAAGGCCGCCCGCCTGTACGCCACCGCCGGCCGGGCCTCCATCCTTTACGCGATGGGGCTCACCCAGCACATCACCGGCACGGACAACGTCAAGTCCGTGGCGAATCTCGCCATGCTCTGCGGCAACATCGGCATCGAGGGCGGCGGCGTCAACCCCCTCCGCGGCCAGAACAACGTCCAGGGCGCCTGCGACATGGGCGGCCTTCCCGTGAGCCTCCCCGCCTACCAGCCCGTCGTGAACGACGAGGCCCGCGGAAAGTTCGAGAAGGCCTGGGGCGTCACGCTCCCGCCCCGTCCAGGATTGACGGTCGTGGAGATCATGAATGCCGCCCACAAGGGCGATGTCCGCGGGCTGTACATCATGGGCGAAAACCCCATGCTGTCCGATCCGGACCTCGCGCATGTGGAGACCGCCCTGAAGCACCTCGATTTTCTCGTCGTTCAGGACATCTTCCTGAACGAAACGGCCGAGCTGGCCGATGTTGTCCTGCCGTCGGCCTCCTTCGCGGAGAAGGACGGAACCTTCACGAATACGGAGCGCCGCGTCCAGCGCATTCGCAAGGCCGTCGAACCTCCCGGACAGGCCCGGACCGACTGGGAGATCATTGCCGGAATCTCGAGCCGGATGGGGTATCCCATGTCCTACCGGGATGCGGAGGAGATCATGGCGGAGATCGCCCGGGTTACCCCGAGCTACGCCGGCATCACCTACGAGCGGATCGAGCGCGAAGGCCTCCAGTGGCCCTGCCCGACCCAGGACCACCCGGGGACGCGCTTCCTCCACAAGGAAAAGTTCACCCGGGGGCTGGGCCTCTTTCATGCGATCGGGTACATCCCGCCGGCGGAGCTTCCCGACCAGGAATACCCGCTGATTCTCTCCACGGGCCGCGTCCTGTACCATTACCATACGGGCACGATGACGCGCCTGGCCCAGGGCCCCTCGGAGCGCTGTCCGGAGAGCCTGATCGAGATCCATCCGGAGGACGCCCGGGCCTACGGCATCTCGGATGGCCAGAAGGTCCGCGTGACATCGCGGCGCGGCCAGGTGGAAGCCAAGGCCCAGGTGACGGAAAAATCCCCGGTGGGCACGATCTTCATGAACTTCCATTTCCGGGAGGTGGCCGTCAATCTGCTGACAAACGCCGCGCTCGACCCCATCGGGAAGATTCCCGAATACAAGGTCTGCGCGGTCAAGGTGGAAGCGGCGTGAACCGTTCCCGGCATGGAACGCCAATAAACTCTAATGATGGAGGATTTAGAAAATGTCTGAGAAGAACCTCGAAAGCAGCCGCTGGTGGATTGCCATCGCGGCGATCATCATGCAGCTGTCTTTGGGCACGGTGTATGCCTGGTCCGTCTTCAAAAAGCCCCTGATGGCCGCCCACGGCTGGGGCGAAACCCAAACGCAGGTCACCTTCATGATCTGCATCTTCGTCATCGGCCTGTCCGCCGCCTTCGGCGGGACGCTCGTCGACAAAAAGGGTCCCAAATTCGTCGCCACGATCGGCGGCATCCTCTTCGGCATCGGAACGCTCCTGGCGGGTCTGGCCGATCAGATCGGCAGCATCTGGCTGCTGTATATCGGGTTCGGCCTCATCGCCGGCCTCGGCAACGGCTTCGGCTACGTCACCCCCATCGCCACCCTCATCCGCTGGTTCCCGGACAAGCGGGGCCTCGTGACCGGTCTCGCCGTCATGGGCTTCGGCCTGGGTGCGTTCTTCATGGGCATGATCGCCCCCCGCATGGTCATTGCCATGGGCGTCGCCAATACCTTCTACACGCTCGGCATCATCTTCCTGATTCTCGTCACCGGGGCCGCCCAGGTCTACAAGAATCCGCCCCAGGGCTGGCTCCCCGCCGGTTTCAAGCCGGCGGCGTCGGGAGGGGTTTCCGCAGCCGATTCCTTCACCTTCGATCGCGCCGCGAAAACGCCGCAGTGGTGGATGCTGTGGCTCATGCTCTTCCTGAACATCAGCGCCGGTCTGGGACTCCTCTCCCAGCTTTCCCCCATGGCCCAGGATGTCATCAAGAAGGCCGTCGTCGGTGAGATCCCGGCCACGGAGCTGGCCCTGGCGGGTGGGGCCATTCTCGCCATCGCCTCGATCTTCAACGGCCTCGGCCGGCTCCTCTGGGCCTGGATCTCCGACGCGATCGGGCGGAAGAACGTCTTCATCATCATGTTCATCACGCAGGCGGTCCTGTACGTCCTGCTCCCCCAGATCGGTGACAAGCTTATCTTCACGATCATCGCCTGCTACCTGCTCGCCTGCTACGGCGGCGGATTCGCGACCATGCCGGCCTTTGCGGCCGATTCCTTCGGTCCGGCATACATCGGCAAGGTCTACGGAATGATGCTGACGGCCTGGGGCCTGGCGGGCGTGGTCGGACCGCTCGTGTTTGCACAGTTGAAAGGTATCGCCCTCTATGTCGCGGCCGGTCTGTTGATCGTCGGCTTCCTGCTGGCCATCGCCTACAAGAAACCGGCGGTCGCCGCGAAGGCCTGACCCTGTCGGCAGATCACACCCGAAGCCGGGACGGGCAAGGCGTTTTCGCCCTTTCCCGCCCCGGCTTTTGACCTGAAGTTGCTTGTGCTTCACCCCCGGCCCGGGGCCGGCCGAAGGGACGCTCCGGGACGCATTGGACGCCCGGCCCGGCGCACGAGGCGGCGCGCGGCCGGATTCGGCGCCGGCGGTCGCGGGCGAAACGGTCTCTTCGCTTGCGGCTCTCGGAATTCGGAGATTCGGGAGATGAAACGCCCGGCAGCCCCCCCGCTTTTTTTTGCGTGCATCCTCCTGATCGCGCTCTGCCCGGGCCTGCCGCCGCATCTTCCGCGGGAGGCCGGAGTCGCCTCGGCCGACATTTACCGCTGGACGGACGCCGACGGCGTCACGCACCTGTCGGACTCGCCGCCCGCCGCGCCGTCCCGCCGGCAAAACGCCGTCGCGGTCATAACATATTCCGAGCCCCAACGGGAAACCGACGCGCCTCCCCCGCCTTCCCCCGACGTGCGCCGCGGGGAGTCGGTCATCCCCTTCACCAAGAATTCGGGCGGCATCATCGTCGTGGACGCCCTGATCAACCGGAGCGTCCCGGCGCGTCTGGTCGTCGACACGGGCGCCAGCGTCATCACGATCACCGAGGAACTCGCCCGCCGCCTTTCGCATTCCCCCCTCTCCTCCCCCGAGGCCGTCACCATCGAGGGAATCGGCGGAGCGACGCAGGGCCGGTCCATCCTGATTCCCAGGCTTGACGTCGGAAACGTGGGGCGCGATCATGTGCCGGCCGTCGTCATGTCCGCCGGCAGCGGTTTCCGGGGACCGTTCGACGGGCTTCTGGGGATGAATTTTCTCGGTGAGTTCGAACTGGCCGTGGATTACGAGAACAACTGGATCGTTCTGAAGGAAAAAAGCCGTTCAAGCCGATGATGAAGGAGGCCGGTGATGAAAAATACGCAAGATTCAGGTCGATGGCGGAATGCCGTCGGGATGCTGGGGCTGGGCGCCCTCTGCCTGGTCCTGGCCGGCTGCGCCGTCTTCGGACGTGACAAGAATTTTCACCCGTACGATCCCGCCGCGCTGACACAGATCGTTCCGGGAAAATCCACCGCCGAGGATGTCACCCGCCTCTTCGGCCCTCCGACCCAGGTCGTCAAACTGACGGGCGGCAACGCCTATGTCTACTCCCGAAGTCTGAGCAAGGGGACGGGCCTGTGGCTCGTCTTCGTCACGCTCGTCAACTATGACACCCAGTACGATCAGGTGGTCTTTTTCCTCAATCCGCAGAATGTCGTGACCCACTGCGGCAGCGCCCTGCGGTCCGGAGACGCGGCTTATGGCCTCCCGTTCTAAAGGCCTCGCCGGGCTGCTGTCCGTGCTCGTCATCGTGACCGGCTGCCTGTCCTTCCGGGTGGAAAAGGTCACGATCGGTCCGGAGATCCCGTCGGCGGCTGCCGGTCTCAAGGAGGGGAGGACGACCCTCGCGGAGATTCTTGCGCAATGCGGGGCGCCCCTCGCCGTCGATGACCTCGGCGGCGAAACGCTCCTGATCTACGAAAAGAAATTCTACCGCGGCGGTCAGATCACCCTGGGCATTCCCATGAGCGACGTGACCGGAACGAACATCAACGTGAATACCTACGGTCGGCTCTGGCGTTACGATACCGTCGGGATGGTGCTCGACCGGGAGATGACCCTCAAGCGCCTGTTCTCGGTCCGGGGATCGGCCACCCCCCTGTGGCGGAGTTTCTGGGACGATTCCCGCCCTGTTCCGGCCGCCGCGCCTCCGCCACCGTGAACCTCACAGATCAAGCCTCACGCGGATGAGACCGTCGGGCAGCGGTTCCTCAACCATGACCATCTTGCGGCACAGGCTGACCATCCTGCGATTGCGGCGCTCGATGATTCCGTAGAATTCCTTCAGCCCTTTCTCGACGGCGATGCCGACGAGCGTGATGGCCTGGTAAAACCATCCGCTGATCGACTCATCCGAGAGCGTCTGAAATATGTCCTGCTCCACGGGGTCGTCCTCGGGTCGGATGGGCCTGAGAACGATCGGGGCCCGGTCGGAGAGAGACCAGGTCGTGACGCAGCGCTTGGGATAGGGCGTGATCAGCGGATGGGGATAGGGCGCGCCAGATCCCCCATCATCACCTCCTGCCGTTCACTTCACGCGCCGGATCCGGCGGACGAGGTCGCTTACGGCGACGTCCAGATGGGTTTTGTACACGGACTCTGCGGCCTGTCTGAACGGCACACGGTCCGGCGTGACGAGAACCATCCCGGCGGCCTCCAGCTCTCCCAGCATGGCGGCCTCCTTTTCCCTCACGAAGCGCCGTTCCCACCAGGCCGCTTCGCGTCCCGCCTCGAGGATCGCCCGCTGCTGCTCGGCGCTCAGGCTGTCGAATCTTTTCGCGTCCATCATCAGCAGGGCCGGAGAATACGCATGGCGGGTCAGCGTCAGATAGCGGTTCACCTTGTAGATCTTCTCGGTGCGGACGATCGCGATAGGATTTTCCTGCCCGTCCACCGTTTTCCTTTTCAGGGCACCGTAGACCTTCCCCCAGGGCATGGGAACCGCCTTCGCCCCCAGCTGTCGCCAAAACGCCTGATGAATGTCGTTTTCCATCGTCCGGATGGTCAGCCCCCGCACGTCTTCCGGCGTGACGACGGCCCGCCGGCCGTTGGTCAGATGGCGGAAGCCGTTCTCCCAGAAGGCGAGGCCGCGAATGCCCGCCCCGCCCAGGTCCTCCATCAGCATGGCCCCGATGCGTCCGTCCAGAACGCGGTCGGCGTGATCGGTATTGCGGAAAAGGTAGGGGAGGTCGCAGACCCGCATCCTCGGAACGATGGCGCCGACCGGACCGGTGGAGGTCACGACGAGGTCGATCTTGCCCTGCTGCATCGCCGACAGGATCTCCCGCTCCCCGCCGCCCTTCTGTCCGCCCGGATCGATGTCGATCCGGATCTGCCCCGCGGTTTTCAGCGCGACCAGACGGCCGAACTCCTGGGCGCCCAGATGATAGGCGCTGTCGACGGATACGACATGCGCCAGTTTCAGGGTCGTCACGTCGGCGGCCGCGCGGCCGGGACAAAACGGCAGAACGAGGATGCCGAGCCCGATCATCGTCGCGAGTCTCCAGGCCGTTCTCATCTTCAACCTCCTTTTCTAAACTTCCGGCAGTTGATCATCCCATGCAAATGCGGTATGGATCAGCATCACGCATGGGGGAGAATCCGATGGCCGAAATCAAGAGCACCCTGGACCTGATCATGGAACGAACGAAAAACATGCAACTTTCCCCGGCGGAAAAGGCGGAAATCCGGCTCCGGGAAACGTCCGGAACCGTGCGGGGATGGCTGCAAAAATTCGCCGACGGCCTCCTTTCCGCGGAGACGCTGCAAGCCCTGTATACCGAGGCGACCGCACACTCTCCCGAGGTACGGGACCTCATGCGGGCGGAACTGATCGAGCGCATCGCCCTGGATGGCGAAAACACGGACACGATCGTCCTGATCGAACGGCTGTTCGACATCCGGACGGCGCCCCTGAAGAACCTGGTCCGCTCCTTCCGGAACAAGCGGAAGCGCCTGGATCAGCAGGGGCGGGATGCCGCCCGCGCGGCCCTTGCGGATTGCGGCATCACCGGCGGGGCCGTGGTTCCGAATCCGTCGCTCGATCCCGGCCGGCCGGAAGCCCTGGCCCAGCTCGAAGCGGCCTTCCTGAAGGAACGGGAGGCCCTCTCCGCCAGGCTATAGGTACTGGAACCAGTACGCCTCGATCGCGCGGAAGTTCTCGCGAACCTCCTCGCGCCCGGCCACGATGTCGCCATGCCCGGTCAGAAGGTACTCGACCTCGAGCGCGGCGATCTTCTTGATGCTCGCCTTGAGTTGGCCGCCATCCCCACCGGGCATATCGGTGCGCCCGATTCCCTCCCGGAAGACAACGTCACCGGCGAACAGCGCCTTCCTGGCGGGCCAGTAAAGACAGATCGACCCCGGCGAATGCCCCGGCGTATGGATCACCTCGAAGTCCTCGGCGCCGATCCTCAGATCGCCCTCCTGCAAAAAGAAATCCGGATCGGGAACCTCGAAAACCGGTCCGGACCAGGGCTTGACCAGACGGTACTCCGCCTCGTTCATGGCGACCAGGGTCGGCTTCGAGAAGAGTTTCGCGCCTTCGAGATGGTCCGGATGGCCGTGGGTCGCGATCACCACGTCGATCTCCGCCGGTGTCAGCTTCAGTCCCGCCAGGTTCCGCTCCACGTGTCGGAAGAGGTGACGGTGTCCGGGATCGATCAGGATCTTCTTCGCCCCGTCGATCAGGAAGGTGTTGCAGTTGTTCTCCCGGTAGTCCTGCCAGATGAAGGCGTGGAGTCCCTTGCACACGTCCATCGCATGATCCTTTCTCGTCGCAGCCGTGATCGCCCGGTCTCCCAGGCGGGGCAATCCCTGCTGGAACCCGTTCCCGGCCTCCCGGCCCGTTTTCAGAACGCGATGCCCAACCCGATTTCCGGCTCGAACAGGCCCGCCGCCGCGGAGAGGGTGTCGCGTGTCGTCCCCTGCTGCCAGAGGCTCGGCAGCGTCTTCCAGACGCCGACGTTGTTCGTTTCCCCGGGGGGCAGGGTGACGTCGCGCCCCGTTGCCGGGCCCTCGTACTGGCTGAGATAAAGGCTGATGTTATCGGACAGATGAAAACGGAAAAGCGGGCCGTCATCTGCCGTCGTTTCCGCATCCTTCCCGGCGCCCGGGCCGGCTTCGTCCGCGAGCGGCTGACCGGGCGTATACCCCGCGATCGCGTCCCGGCGGTCGAGGGCGGGGGCGGACGGCACCAGCTCCGCCTTGACCCGGAAGGGTTCCATCTGCGCGACCGCAGGCGTTACGATCAGCCAAAGGGCGGCCATCGCCAGGATGAACGGGCGGGGCTTCATCGATCCCCCTCACGGCGCCGGAGGCCGGGGCAGGACCAGCAACCGGTCCACATACAATGGCCGGTCGCGCCGAAGGTTGTTCAATCGGCAAAGCGTGTCCACGTCCGTTCCGAATCGCCGGGCGATCTGTTCCAATCCCTCCCCCTTCCGGACCTTGTAAACGGAAGCGGCCCTGCCCTTTCGTTCCGGCCGGTCGGCCGCCCGGGGCGTTGTCGTCCCGTCGGATGCCGCCGCGGGTCCGGGCAGGATGAGCGTCTCCCCCGCCAGCAGACGCCGCCCGGTGGCCCAGTCATTGGCCTTCTTGAGCTGGGCGAGCGTGACGCGGTGTCGGACAGCGAGGGCGGTCAGGGTGTCGCCGTTCCGCACCACATAAGACCGCCGCCGGGATGTCCTGGTTTTGGCCCAGGCCTCGTCCTCCCGGTCGGATCGGGGCGGTGCGGCGGCGGTGCTGACGCCTGGCTGATCGACGGCGTCCGTCTCCCCGAGCGGGACCTTGAGATACGTTCCGGGAACCGGAACATCCCTTCGGGAAAGGCCGTTCAGACGGCGCAGGGCCTCCGCGGGAACAGCGACCTTTCGCGCGATCCCGTTCATCGTCTCGCCCCGGCGAACCCGATACAGGGCGTGCGACGGAAAAGCGGGAGGCGCCGGCTCCGGTGTCCGCGCGATCGGGGCCTCTTTCTCGATCCGGTCCGGGCGGGCCTTTTCCGGGGTTGCCGGCCCGGCCGGCGCCTCCGTGGCCTGCGACGCGGACCGGCTGTCCTTCGCCTCCTCCGCCGACGACGAGGCCACCTCCGTCGGCGGCGCCTCGGCGGAGGAAGGCAGAACCTGGACAATCGCCCGCGCCAGCGCCTCGGCGAGACGCCGCTGGTAGGAGGGCTTTTTCAACAGGCGCTCCTCTTCCGGGTTGGAAATGTAACCTGTCTCGACGAGGATGGAGGGAATCTCCGGGGACTTCAGGACCAGGAAGGGGGCCTGCTGAACGGTATCGAACTTCAGGGGACCGACCGCCTCCGCGCTCTGAAGGGTGGCGACGCCGAAGGCCCGGGACAGGTTGATCGTGTGCGTCTGAAACATGTTCAGGATGACCGCGTCGGATTCGTCTTTGCCGTTGCCGTTGGCAACGCCCCCGATGACATCCGCCAGGTTCTCGCTCTTTGCCAGCAGCCGCGCGGCCTCGTTGCTCGCACCGCCCGTGGACAGGCAATAAACGGAGATCCCCCGGGCCTGCCGGCTTTTTTCGGCGTCCGCATGGATGCTAATGAAAAGATCGGCGCCGTATTCCTTCGCAATCTGCATCCTTTTCTTGAAGGGGACGTAGTAGTCCCCCGTTCGGGTCAGGTAGGCACGGTAGCCCTTGCGGCGGTTCAGCGTGTCGCGTAATTTCTTGCCGATGGCCAGCACCACGTCCTTTTCAAGGGTCTTGTTTTTGCCGACCGCCCCCGGCGCTTCGCCGCCATGTCCGGGGTCGATGACGACGATCCGCTTCTTTTTCAGGACACGGACCTGCTCGCGCGCCTGCGTTGCCTCCTTCACCGCCTCCGGCAGCTCGATATCCACCACGACGCGGTACGGCTTGTCCTCGATGGCCTTCAGGGGGAAAACGGTGGTTTCCGTGTGCGCGGCAAGCACCAGTTCCACCCGGATGACCTGCTGTGGACGGACGCTGAGGAGGATTTTCTTGATTCCCGGCTTGTTCAGGATCTGAATCCACTTCTTCTTTCCCTCGGGCAGCGCCATGGACGGAAATTCGAGAACGATCTTTTCGGTCGACTCTTTCACGGTGTATTGCGGCTCATCCCGCGTATCGATGACAATGCGCGTGTGATCGGGAGCAACCCAATGCCGGATGTTGATGATCTCGTTCAGTGCCGCGGCATCCGCGGGGAAGAGCAGCAGAAGGACGAGCGCGAGAAGCCCCACGCTTCTGCCGATGCGGTAAAATGCTTTCATAAGTTTGCTTATCTATCAGGTTTAGCGCACGAATTCAACTTTTTGTCGCTCGAGCGGCGTGGGCGGCCGGTCCTGAATTCTGATTGACAAGCGAGGTAAAACGTGGCAAGGACAACTCCCGTTGTGTCGGGCGATTAGCTCAGTTGGATAGAGCGTTGGTCTCCGGAACCAAAGGCCGCGCGTTCGAGTCGCGCATCGCCCACCATTAGGAAAACCAGGCAGTCGGGTCTCTTGCCCGCCTGCCTTTTTTCCTCCGCAGACGCGTTTTCCAGCGGATGTCCAACGGAAGGATCGCCTCGAACTCCGGTATTGACTCGAATAAACCGACTCTGTATACTTCCCGCATTCGTGTGCCCGGCGCGAATCCGTTTTGTTGATGCCGTTCGTTCGGGAAAAATCAGAAGGGGCGTTCGATATGAGCAAGATCCTGATCGTGGATGATGACCCGGATATCCTGAAACTGCTGCGCTTCAAACTTTCCCAGGAGGGGCACAAGGTCATTACGGCCATTGACGCGTACAACGCCATCCAGTCCGCCCGAAGGGAAAAACCGGACTTGATCATCCTGGACGTCATGCTCCCCGCCGGTGGCGGTTACCACACCTTGAAGAACATCCGGCTGACGCCTTTCGGATCGCAAACCCCGATCGTGATCCTGACCGGTATGCATGACGAGGAACTGCGCCAGAAGATCGAGATGGAGGGTGTCGAGGCGTATCTGCAAAAGCCGGTCGATTACGAGGTGCTGAGCGAAACGGTCAAGAAGCTTCTCCTGACGTAGATGTCGATCCTGCTCACGGAAAGGGCCGGCTCCTTCGGGGACCGGACCGCCATGATCGCCCCGGAAGGGACGTTCACCTATCGTCAGCTCCTCGACGCCTCCGCCCGGGTCGCCTCCTTTCTCCTGAATGGATCGCGGGATCTTGAGGAGCGTCCGGTTGCCTTTCTCGCCCCCCCGGGCTTCCTGTACGTCGCGGTGCAATGGGGGATATGGCGGGCCGGGGGCATCGCGGTCCCGTTGTCCCTCTCCCACCCGAGGCCCGAATTGGATTACGTCATCGGGGACACCTCGCCCGCGGCGGTGATCGCCCATCCGGATGCGGCCGACCGTCTCGAGGCCTCGGCCCGGGATCGGGGTCTCCGTTTCGCGCGCAGCACCGACACCCTGGAACATCCTTTGCGTGCATTGCCCCCGGTGGCAACATCGCGGCCGGCCCTGATTCTCTACACGAGCGGGACCACGGGCAGGCCGAAGGGGGTGGTCATCCCCCACGACACTCTGGCGGCACAGGTCACGAGCCTGATCCGGGCCTGGGAATGGACGGAAGACGACCGGATTCTTGAATTCCTGCCGCTGAATCACATTCACGGCATCGTAAACGTCCTCTGCTGCGCGCTCTGGGCGGGCGCCGTGTGCGAGATGCTCCCCGCGTTCGACGCCCGCCAGGTATGGGACCGCATCCGCCGCGGCGGCTTGACACTGTTCATGGCGGTCCCCACCATCTACGTGAAGCTCATCGACGCCTGGGAGCGGTCTTCTCACGCCGACCGGAAGGCGATGTCCGACGGCTGCCGCGGGATGCGGCTCATGGTGTCGGGGTCGGCGGCCCTGCCCGTGAGTACGCTGGAGAAGTGGCGCGAGATTTCCGGTCACGTTCTCCTCGAGCGGTACGGGATGACGGAGATCGGGATGGCGTTGTCGAATCCCCTGCACGGAAAGCGCTTTCCCGGCTGCGTCGGGACCCCGCTGCCGGGCGTAGCGGTGCGGCTCGCGGACGACGCGGGAGCGACGGTCGCCCCGGGCGCCCCGGGAGAAATCGCGGTGCGGGGCCGGACCGTCTTCTCCGGGTACTGGCGCAGGCCGGAGGATACCCGGAAGGCCTTCCGGGACGGCTGGTTCAAGACCGGAGACGTTGCCGTGGTCGAGAACGGCGTGTACCGCATCCTGGGACGCAGCCAGGTGGACATCATCAAGACCGGCGGGGAAAAGGTCTCGGCCCTGGAAATCGAAGAGGCGCTGCGGACCCATCCGGACATCCGCGAATGCGCCGTGGTGGGCTTGCCTGACCCGGTCTGGGGGGAGAAGGTCTGTGCCGCCGTCGTCCTCGAGGCCGGACGAAGCCTGGATACCGGTTCGCTCCGCGCCTGGCTCAAGCAGCGCCTGGCCCCCTACAAGATCCCCCGGGAGACGGTGTCCCTCGAGGCGTTGCCCCGCAACGCCATGGGCAAGCCGGTTAAACTCGCCATCAAGAAGATCTTCCAGGATGGCGCCGGTCAATTGTGATGATGAATCTTCAACGGGATCGAGCGATCTTCATCCTTCGATCAAATCTCCGCTTGACTTTTCCGCAGCAATCGGACTACTGACCTGGCAGGCGGTGCTGGCATTCGTCACCCGGCTCAAGGGGGCCCTGAACGACTCCCCGGTGGGACGGAACGGAGGGACGAAGATTCGCAGCCCCGTCTCGGGAAGGGGCGGCCACGGATCTTTTCGGGCACCCGGACCGCCTGACATATCCCTTTTTCAGCATACATCGTTTCATCGGACACAAACCGTTCCAGGAGTCCGGCAGCACCCCCTTTCGTCTTCCGATCTTCCGGCGGCTTCGAGGGGCGCCTGCCGGTACGGCGTCGCGCCACGACGAGGGTCATCCCGCGGATAGGAGATCATCCGCAGAAACTGCGGGGGGCTTCAACCGTGAAATACATCGGTCAGGATTCCAGGGAAAACATCGTCGCCCGGTTTGCCCGCCACGTCTCCTCCGGGAAGGCCGAATTCTTCAAGAGCGTCGGCATCGACTTCGTCTTCGGCCAGCGCGAGGGACCGTACGTCTGGGACGCCGCGGGCGAAAAGCGGCTCATCAACTGCCACTGCAACGGCGGCGTCTTCAACCTGGGTCACCGGCATCCCCGGATCATCCGGGCCCTGATCGCGGCGCTGGAAGAACTGGACATCGGCAACCATCACCTCCTGAGCGAGCACCGGGCGAGGCTGGCGGAGCGCCTGGCCGCCCTGACCCCGGGGGATCTGTCATACACCGTCTTCGGCACGGGGGGCGGTGAAGCGGTCGACCTGGCCCTCAAGCTGGCCCGGGGGGCCACCGGCCGGACGAAGATCGTCTCCGCATCGGGCGGCTATCACGGCCATACGGGGTTTGCCCTGGCAACGGGGGACGAGGCCTACCGCGCCCCGTTCGGTCCCAACCTCCCCGGCTTCGTCCAGGTGCCCTTCGACGACCCGGAGGCCCTGGCCCGGGCGCTCGATGCGGCGACCGCCGCGGTCATCTTCGAAACCATCCCCGCCACCTGCGGCATGCCCGTCCCCGACGCGGGATTTTTCCGGACGGCCCGGGCGCTGTGTGACCGGGCGGGGGCGCTCCTCATCCTGGACGAGGTCCAGACGGGGCTCGGTCGCACGGGGAAGCTCTGGGGCATCGACCATTTCGGCGTTGTGCCCGACATCCTGGTCATCGGCAAGGGGCTCTCCGGCGGCGTGTACCCGATGAGCGCGACCTGCCTGAACGCGGATTTGCAGTCATTTTTTCACGCAAACCCGTTCATCCACGTGTCCACGTTCGGCGGCGCGGAGGTCGGCTGCCCCGTCGCCCTGGAGGTGCTGGAGATCACGTCCGCCCCGCCTTTTCTCGAACATGTCCGGGAGTTGGCCGGCCTCTTCCGGACGGGCTTTGAATCCCTCCGCGCCCGGCACCCGGAACTGGTCGTCGGTCTGAGGCAGCTCGGCCTGATGATGGGCATCGAGATGGTCAACGACCTCTGCGGTCCGGTGCTCACGAAAGTCGCCTACGACCATGGCCTGCTCTGCATCTACGCGAACAACAACCGGAAGGTCACCCAGCTCCTGCCGCCCCTGACGATCGACCGGGTCGTCGCCCAGGAGATTCTCGAACGGCTCGACCTGGCCCTGGCCGAAACCAAGCGCGTGCTGGCGTTATGCTGAAGGACGTCATCGATCCCGATCTCCTGAGGCGGTTCGAGGAGGGACTGGACCCCCGGAACCCGCATCTGAGCACCATTTCCGCCAGGATCATCGGCTACGGAGAGATGAGCACCATCTTCGTCATCGATCATCCCGGACAGGCGCACATCGCCTACAAGCGCATGCCCATCTTCCGCACGGACGCGGAGATGGACGCGTACGAACGTCTGTTTGACGCCTACAATACGGGCCTGGGGCGCATCGGCCTTCAGGTGCCGGATTGGGCCTCGGCGCGGGTCGTCCCCAAGCGGGGGAACCGGATCGTGTATACGGCGCAGGCGCGGCTTCCCTCGGCCTCCATCGGCAACGCCCTGCTCCACACGCTCCCGGAAGGCTCCATCGCCCTTCTGTTGGGGTGCGTACTGCGCGAACTGGCGAAGGTGTTCGCGAGCCACCCGGCCCACCCTGCCCTGATCTTCGGCATCGACGGCCAGATCTCGAACTGGGCGCTCAAGCACGGCCGGGCGGACGGCCCCGTCACGGAGGCCTCGGAGCTCTACTACCTCGACACCGGCACGCCGCTGATCCGCCGGGACGGCGTCGAGCAGCTCGATCCCGAGCTGTTTCTCCGCTGCACGCCCTCGTTCCTCGTCTGGCTGATCCGGCTCCTGTTTCTCGAAGACGTCATGACCCGCTACTACGATTTCCGCAAGGTCACGATCGACCTCATCGCCAATGTCTACAAGGAGCAGCGCCCGGATCTCATCCCCCTGCTCCTGACAACGGCGAACCGCTTCTTTGGTGGCGAGGGCGCGGCCTTCGGCATTGCCCCGCTCACCGCGGAGGAGGTCTCGGCCTACTACCGCCAGGACGCCATGATCTGGCGGGTCTACCTCGCCTTCAGAAAAATCGACCGGTTCCTGCACCGGCACGTCCTTGGGAAGCCCTATGTCTACATCCTGCCGGAGGCCATCCGGCGTTAAGGGCCACCGGGTGAGCGAGGCGGTCAGGCGGCGCACCGTCGGGCTGAGGTCTGCGCCCGATATTCGGGTTGACAATCCCCCAGGCGTCGCTTACAGATAGACGGTACGGCAGGCGGATCCTTCCCTTGCGCAGGCAGCGGAACCCGGATGAGAACCCTCAAAACACAGACGGAGGTCAACCATGAGCGAAGCATCGAAAAGGGCGGCAGGCATATCGCGCCGGCAGTTCATGAAAACCGCGGGAGGCGCCGCGGCCGTCGCCGGCATGGCCGTGGGCACACTGGGGCTGGGCAGTCAGGCCCTGGCGGCGACGGGCAAAATGCCCAAGAAATGGGACGAAACCTATGACGTCATCGTGATCGGCAGCGGCTTCGCAGGCCTCGCCGCCGCCATCGAGGCGCGCAACGGGGGCGCCCTGGTCACGGTCATCGAAAAGATGGCCGTCCCCGGGGGCAATTCGATCATCAACGGCGGGGATTTCGCCGCGGCGGGAAACCGGCTCCAGAAAGAACAGGGGGTCCAGGATTCCGCCGAGCTCATGCTGAAGGATATGCTTAAGGCGGGGTCGTACCTGAACCATCCGGAACTGGCTAAGCTGGTCGCCGACCAGTCCAACGCCGCCCTCGAATGGTGCCAGCAGTACGTGGGCGCCCAATTTGCACGGCTGAACTTTCACGGCGGCCACTCGGTCAAGCGAGCGGTTCAGACCGTCAACGCCTCCGGGTCGGAACTGGTGAACAAGATGCTGGCCAAGGCCAAGGAGCTCGGGATCGGCATCCAGACCCGGACCAGGCTCGTCCGCTTCGTCGCGAACGACACGGGCCGGATCGTCGGAATCGAGGTGCGCAAGGGCTACCGCTTCCCGAACGAAACGTCCGGCAAGGCCGCCTATTTCAAGGCCAGAAGGGCCGTCGTCCTGGGCTCGGGCGGTTTTTCCCAGGACGTCAAGCTGCGCCAGGTGCACGATCCCCGCCTGAACGACAAATTCGATTCGACCAACCACCCCGGCGCGACCGGCGAGGCGCTGCTCGCGGCGTGCCAAGCGGGGGCCATGGACGTCCAGATGGACTGGATCCAGCTCGGCCCCTGGACCAGCCCGGACGAAAAGGGCTTCGGTCTCGTCCCGCTGTTCTGCGAGCGGCTCGTCGGCTACGCCCCCATGGTCGATCCCGCCACGGGCAAGCGCTTCATCAAGGAAACGGGCGACCGGAAGGTCCGGGCGGACGCCATCATCCTCCTCGGGCATCCGGTCCTGATCTTCGGTGACGCCTACGCCGTCCCCAAACAGGTCTTCCCCAACGCCCTGGAGAAGGGGCTGGCATCAGGCGCCATCAGGAAATTCGACACCCTGGAGGCCCTGGCTCAGTATTACAATATCCCCCAGGCGGCGCTTCTGGAGGAAGTCGCCCGCTGGAACGGGTATGTCGAAAAGAAGAAGGATCCCCAGTTCGACTGCATGATCTTCCCCGAAGCCAAACCGACCGTGACGCCCCCCTTCTACGCCGCCCGGCTCTGGCCGAGGGTGCACCACACGATGGGGGGACTCGTGATCGACAAAAACGCGCGGGTCACCGGTTTCGACATGAAACCGATGGCCGGCCTCTACGCGGCCGGCGAGGTCACCGGCGGCGTCCACGGCGCCGTCCGTCTCGGCAGTGTGGCCATGGCGGACTGTGTCGTCTTCGGCCGCATTGCCGGCCGGAACGCGGCGGCCGAAAAGCCCTGGTCGTAGCGATCAGGCGGGGGACCGGTTCCTGGAAAAGGTCGATACCCCTTTAACCTGCCGTTTCCGAACATGCTGATCCGCCTGCGGGGGAGGACGGGGGGCACGACGGCCCCTGCCCTCCCCCTTCTTCTCCCCCCGATGGATGGCACGATGACGCCCCGGGGCCGACCGCCTCCGGGGCGCGGAAATAAGGGTTGCATGCCTCTTCGTCTCATGGTATAGGCACGACTCATTTTTTGAGGACACGCGATTCAGGCCGGCCTTCATACGCCCGCGATCGGCGTGTATCTTTCCCGCAGACGCGCGGGAACACTCCTTGTCCGGGTCCCGTGCCCGGACTTTAGAGCCGAGAGGAGGAAGCATTGAGGAGATACGACATCATCTTCATTGTCCCGGTCGATCTGCCCGAGGACGAAATCAGCGCGATGTGCGAGCGTTACAGCACGTTCATCACCGATCACCAGGGCATTGTCGTCAAGATCGACCGGTGGGGCAAGCGCAAGCTGGCTTACGAAATCAAGAAACAGAGACGCGGCTATTACCTGCTGTTCGACGTCGTCAGCGACCACGCCGCCATCACCGAGATCGAAAGAAATTTCAAGATCGATGAGCGGATTCTCAAGTATCTGACCGTCCGGAGAGACGGGACCTTCACCCGCGAAGCGATTGAAAAGGAAATGGCCGACGCCGCCAAGAAGGCCGAAGGGGGAGACGCAGGGAAGCCGTCGGCCGAACCGGTTGCGCCCAAGATGGTGATTCCCGCCGCCGCCGCTCAGGAAGCCGCCGCAAAAACCGTCGAGGAGGGGGTGAAGTAACATGGCCGTACCCGAAAGAAGAGACACGCGTCCGCCCAGGCCCCAGAGAAAATTTTTCCACCGCCGCAAATTCTGCCGTTTCTGCACGGATTCGGCCTTGATCATCGATTACAAATCTCCGGACGTCCTGCGCGACTTCGTGACGGAACGGGGAAAGATCATGCCCAGACGCATCACCGGGAATTGCGCCAAGCACCAGCGTGAACTGACCACCGCCATCAAGAGGTCGCGCAGCATCGCCCTGATGCCGTTCGCAGTCACCGAAGGCTGAGCGGGCCTCATCAGCGGGACGGGGAGTTGAACGATCGCACGGGTTTACGGTCGCATCTTGATCTTGGGATCGGAATCGCCGTTTCCACCCTTTTTTTCGTCGGCGTCGCCCTGATCCCGGCGGGAGGGACCGGCGTCATCGTCTTTCTGCCCCTGCCGACGCTCCTGTCTTACGCAAAACTGGGACGCGGGCGGGGGATGTCGGTGTGTTGCGTCTCGCTGGCCGCCACGGCGGTCATTCTCCTCGCCGCCTCCCGTCCGCTCGACCTGATGCCCGTGCTGGTCATCGCCACCGCGACCGGTCTGGTCCTCGGCGAGCTGACCGGCAGGGGGGTCGATTTCGTCAGGACCCTGGCCATCGGGTCTGCCGTCCTCGCGTTGTTGAGCCTCGTCCTGCTTCTGGCCGAGAGCCTGAGAACGGGGATTGCCCCCTGGCACATCGTCGCCACGCACCTGTCGGACAGCCTTTAGCAGAACCTGAAGCTCTACGCGGAACTCGATCTGCCCCCGGAACAGGTCGCCATCATCCGTGACAACGCGCCACAATTCCTGCGCTTCTTAATGGCCATCTTTCCTTCCGTCGCCACGGCCGGCATCGTCCTTTCCGTCTGGGCCAACCTTCTTGCCGCCCGCTTCCTGCTCCGGCGAAGGGAAGCGTCTGCCCTGGGAGATCCGGACCTCTCGCGCTGGAAGGCGCCCGAGGGGCTCATCTGGCTGCTGATCATCGGGGGCGGGCTGGCTCTGGTGCCGCACGAATGGGCGAAGATCGCCGGGGTCAATCTCCTCATTCTCTGCGGCTTTGTCTACCTCCTTCAGGGACTGGCGATCACGGGGTTTCTCTTCCGGATGAAGCGCGTCCCCGCCTGGCTCCGTTTTCTCTTCTACGCGCTTTTGGTCCTGCAGCAATATCTGTTGCTGATCGTCGCGGCCTTTGGTATGTTTGACCTGTGGGTCGACTTTCGCCGTTTCATCAAACCGAGGGACGATCGGTCCCTGTAACCGGTCCAGACCCAACCCCATCCTCAGGAGGTTTTCATGAAGGTCATTTTGAAGGACAACGTCGCATCGCTGGGAAAACTGGGCGATACCGTCAAGGTGTCGGACGGTTATGCCCGGAACTTCCTCATCCCTAAAGGCCTGGCCGTCGAGGCCAACGAGAAGACCGCGAAGGTGTTCGCGGAGCAGAAGCAGCACATCCTCCAGCAGGCCGAAAAAATCCGGAAGGGCGCCGAGGCGACCGCGGCTTCGCTCCAGGGCCTCACCCTGACGATCGCGCGCCGGGTCGGCGAGCAGGACAAGCTCTTCGGTTCCGTCAGCACCAAGGACATCGAGGGAGCGCTAAAGGACCGGGGTCTCGAGGTGGACCGGAAAGCGATCCAGATGGGAGAGCCCATCAAGGCGGTTGGCGAGTACGATGTGAAGATCAAGCTGCCGGCGGGCATCGCGGCGGAAATCAAGGTCTGCGTCGTCGCGGAAGCCTGAGCGTCATGAGCGAAATGGACCTGAGCCTGCACAAGCTGCCCCCGCAAAACCTGGAGGCCGAGCAATCCGTCCTCGGCGGCATCCTGCTGGATAACCAAGCCCTCAATGCCGTCCTGGAGATCCTCGTCGCGAAGGATTTCTACAGCGAGGCCCATCGGCGGATCTTCGCCGCGATTCTCGCCCTCTCCGAGCGCGGCGACCCGATCGACCTGATCACCCTGAGCAACGGCCTCAAGGATCGCAAGCAGCTTGACTCGGTGGGCGGAGCGGTCTATCTGGCCTCGCTGGTGGACAACGTGCCGTCCGCGGCCAACGTCGCCTATTACGCCAAGATCATCAAGAACAAGGCCGTTCTCCGCGGCCTGATCGGAACCGCCACGGACATCATCACGAAGAGCTTCCAGACCGGCGCCGACGTGGACCAGGTGCTGGACGAGGCGGAGCACGCCATCTTCGAGATCTCCGAAAACAAGATCCGGCCGTCCTTCTACCCCTTCCGGGACATCATCAAGAAGAGCATCAAGACGGTCGAGCAACTCTATGAGAACAAGGAAATGGTCACGGGGGTGGCCACGGGGTACGAACGGATCGACGAGCTGACCTCGGGCTTCCAGAAAGCGGACCTGATCATCATCGCGGGGCGTCCCAGCATGGGGAAAACCGCCTTCGCCCTCAATATCGCCAGCCACGCCGCGCTCGAAGCGGGGCTCCCCGTGGCGATCTTCTCCCTGGAAATGGCGAAGGAACAGCTCGCCCTGCGCATGCTCGCCTCCGAGGCCAAGGTGGATTCGCAACGCATCCGCAAGGGTTTTCTCGGTGAAACGGACTGGGAAAAACTCGTCGGCGCGGCGGGCCGGCTTTCCGAGGCACCGATTTTCATCGACGACACGCCGGCGATCACGGTCCTGGAGATGAAGGCCAAGGCCCGGCGCCTCAAGGCGGAAAACGGGCTCGATCTAATCCTCCTCGATTATCTCCAGCTGATGCGCGGCGGGGCCTACAAGGAATCGCGCGAGCAGGAGATCTCGGAGATCAGCCGCTCGCTCAAGGCCCTGGCCAAGGAGCTGAACGTCCCGGTCGTCGCCCTGTCCCAGTTGAACCGGAAGGTGGAGGACCGGACCAATCGCCGGCCCCAGATGGCGGATCTCCGGGAGTCCGGCGCCATCGAGCAGGACGCGGATGTCATCGCCTTCATCTACCGCGACGAGGTCTACAACAAGTCCGAGGACAACCCCGAGCGGGGCCTGGCCGAGATCATCATCGGCAAGCAGCGGAACGGCCCGACGGGCATCGTGAAGCTGGCCTTTCTGGAGAAGTACACCTGCTTCGAGAACCTCGCGAGCGGCACGGATTGAGCGGCCGTCCGGCCGGCCCCGGAACCCCCGCCCCGGATCTCCCGCTCCCCCGGCCCTTGCCCGCGGCCTACCCCTCGATCAGCTCCGTCCGCTCGCCCAGATAAGGCAGGGCCAGCCGCAGCTTCTTCAGGGCCTGCTTTTCGATCTGCCTCGCCCGTTCCCGGGTGATGCTGTAGCGATTGCCGATCTCCTGAAGCGTCTCGGGATGATCGGCCATGATCCGGTGCTTGACGATGTAACTCTCCTTTTCATTCAAATTGGACAGGGCGCCGGCGATGTTGCGCTGGACCAGCTGCATCTCCTCCTTGCGGATCAGGGCCATTTCCTGATCCTCCCCGTCGTCGGTGAGAAAATCGATGTGCGCCGTGTCTCCCTCGTCGCTGACGTAGGCGTCGAGGGACACGTCGCGTTGGCTCATGCGCTGATCCATTTCGGCAAGCTCGATCTCCTTCACCCCCAGGGATTGAGCGATTTCCGAAAACTCGGGATGCTTTTCCGACAGGGCATCGAGCTGCTTTTTGGCCTGCCCCATCTTGAAGAAGAGTTTTCGCTGCGCCTGCGTGGTGCCGATCTTGACGAGGCTCCAGTTCTTGATGATGAAATTCTGCATGTACGCCCGGATCCACCAGACGGCGTAGGAGATGAGCCGATAGCCCCGGTAGGGATCGAATTTCTTGACGGCATGCATCAGGCCGATGTTCCCCTCCTGGATGAGGTCCGCCAGCTTGAGACCGTAGTTGCGGTATTCGTGTGCGATCTTCACCACAAAACGCAGGTTGGAAACGACGAGCTGTTCCGCCGCCTCCATATCGCTGTATTTCTTCAACCGCACGGCCAGGCGGAACTCCTCCTCCGCGGTGAGCAGGGCAAACTGGTTGATTTCAGCGATGTACAGATCGAGCGTGCTTGTAACGGCGGGCAAATCCACGGGATTGTCTCCATTTACCAAACAATATCATATTCTTGCAATGTATAATCCGCTTCCCGCCCCCGCGTCAAGCAATATTTGTTCGGGGATGCCCCGACGCGTTGGCGCCGGCGCTCCGCTGCCTTGACATTCTCCGGCGCGGTGGATACCTTACGCGCGAAACATGAGAACTGAACTCGGTTTTCCCCCGGAGGGCGCATGGCGTCGATCAACAAGACCATGGTGGCCTTTGCCTGTCAGATCGCCAAGGAGATCGAGGCGAAGGCGGTGCTGATGGATATCGATGTGGCGCCGGACCTGCCGGTCCTCGATGCCCAGAAGATCTGCTTCGAGGCCATCTTCATCGCGCGCGGCGCCAGCGAGCTCCCGGACGGAATCCGGGATTCGGCCCGGGTCATCAACGTCCCCGACGTCAACCTGACCCGGCTGGGGCAGATCAAGATCGCCATCACCAAAGGCATCGCAACGGGCCTGTTTCGCAAGGGGGACCGGCTCGTGTGCCTAAGCGGCATTCCGCGCTTCGGCTACGTGGACAGCATTTTTGTGATTGACGTGGGACGGGAGTTCGAAATCCTGACCGCCGAGGGGATCACGGACATCACCGACGGTGTATATCCGGAGGTCTTCGGGGCTGCCCTGAACCTGGCCCTGGAGCTGGCCGCGCAGGGCCGCGAAGGGCGCAAGATCGGGACCATTTTCGTCCTGGGCGACCACGAGCGGGTCCTGCAGCTCTCCCGGCAGATGATCATCAATCCGTTCCAGGGCTACAGCGAGGAAGAGCGGAACATCCTCAACCCGGAGCTGAAAGAGACGATCAAGGAACTGTCGGCGATCGACGGCGCCTTCGTGATCCGTGAAAACGGGGCGATCATGACGGCCGGACGCCATCTGAGCGCCGCCCTGGAAAGCAAGGATTTCCCCCAGGGGCTGGGCAGCCGCCATATCGCGGCGGCCGGGATGACGAGCATCACGCACGCCATCGCCATCGTCACGTCGGAATCTACGGGGAACGTGAGCGTTTTCAAGAACGGACGGATCTTTGTCACGATCGAGAAACCGATCGAGTAAAGACATACCCTAAGCGAAAGGCGAGGCGCCCGCAACAAACGGACACCGGGGTCGGTTGATTTCCCCTCTGGCCGTTGCCCCCGGGCCTGCAGCCGATGGAGGATCGATGCGATTCGATAAATTTACACTCAAGGTGCAGGAGGCGCTGCAGGAGGCTCACGGCCTGGCCTCGACATACGGGCATCAGGCCATCGACGCTGAACACCTGATGATGGCCTGCCTGGCGCAGCCGGAGGGCATCGTCGGGGCCATCCTGAAAAAACTGGGGGTTGATCCGGCGGCCGTGGAGGCGGAATGCCGCCAGGCCCTGGAAAAACTGCCCCGGGTGACCGGAGATGCCGGCGCCCAGGTTTACCTCAGCCCGCGGCTGAACCGCATCATGGACCGCGCCCTCACGGAGGCGGCGCGCCTGAAGGACGAATACGTCAGTGCGGAGCACCTCCTGCTCGCCATGACGGATGAAAAGGACGGGGCCATTCCGGCCATCCTGAAGCGGTCCGGCGTGACCAAGGACCGCATCTTCCAGGTCCTGGTCGATATCCGCGGCAATCAACGGATTACCGACCCCAACCCGGAGGATAAATACGAGGTCCTGAAGCGCTACGGCCGCGACTTCAACGAGATCGCCAGAAAGGGGGCTTTCGACCCCGTGATCGGACGAGACGAGGAGATCCGGCGGATCATGCAGGTCCTCTCCCGGCGGACCAAGAACAACCCCGTCCTGATCGGAGAGCCGGGCGTGGGCAAGACGGCCATCGTCGAGGGTCTCGCGCAGCGCATCGTCAACGGTGATGTCCCGGACAGCCTCAAGAACAAGCGCGTCGTCGGCCTCGACATCGGCGCCCTGATCGCCGGGGCGAAGTACCGGGGCGAATTCGAGGACCGGCTGAAGGCCGTGCTCAAGGAGGTGACCGCCGCCGCGGGGGAGATCATCCTGTTCATCGACGAGATTCATACCGTCGTCGGCGCCGGTGCGGCCGAGGGGTCCATGGACGCCTCGAACATGCTCAAGCCGGCGCTCGCCCGCGGGGAGCTGCGCTGCGTCGGCGCGACGACCCTGAACGAGTACCGGAAGCACATCGAAAAGGATCCGGCGCTGGAGCGCCGTTTCCAGCCGATCCTCGTCAAGGAGCCGACGGTCGAGGACACCATCGCCATCCTCCGCGGACTGAAGGAGCGCTACGAGGTCCACCACGGGGTCCGCATCAAGGACACCGCCGTCATCTCCGCGGCCACGCTGTCCCACCGTTATATCAGCGACCGGTTCCTCCCGGACAAGGCGGTGGACCTGGTCGACGAGGCCGCCTCGCGTCTGCGCATCGAACTGGACAGCCTGCCCGCGGAGATCGACGTCCTCGAGCGCCGGACGATTCAGCTCGAGATCGAACGGCAGTCCCTCAAGGACGAGAAGGATCCGACCACCCTGGAGCGTCGCGAAAGGATCGACCGGGAGCTGGCCGCCATCCGGGACGACATGGACCGGATGAAGCGCCACTGGTCGGCGGAAAAGGAATCCATCAAGAAAATCCAGACTCTGAAGGAAGAGATGGAGGCCCTCAAAACCGAAGAACTGAGCGCCCAGCGGGAGGGCAATCTGGCGCGTGCCGCCGAGATTCGCTACGGCAAGCGCGTGGAACTGGACCGCCGGCTCGAAGCGGAGCAGTCCGCCCTCGCCGAGGTCCAGAAGGACGACCAGATGCTCAAGGAAGAGGTTGACGAAGAGGACATCGCGGAGGTTGTCGCAAACTGGACGGGCATTCCCGTCGCCCGCATGATGGAATCGGACGTCCAGAAGTTGATCCACATGGAGGAACGCCTGGGAAGGCGGGTCATCGGGCAGGACGAGGGCATCGCCGCCGTCTCCAGCGCCCTGCGCCGGGCGCGCGCGGGACTGCAGGATCCCAACCGCCCGATCGGCTCGTTCATCTTCATGGGGCCGACCGGCGTCGGCAAGACCGAGCTGGCCAGGGCGCTGGCCGAGTTCATGTTCGACAGCGATCAGGCCATGATCCGGATCGACATGTCCGAGTTCATGGAAAAGCACTCGGTTTCCAGGCTGATCGGCGCCCCGCCGGGTTATGTGGGCTACGACGAGGGCGGTTACCTGACGGAGGCCGTTCGACGGCGGCCCTACACGGTCGTCCTGTTCGACGAGATCGAGAAGGCCCATGCGGACGTCTTCAACATCCTCCTCCAGATTCTGGACGACGGACGGCTGACGGACGGGCACGGACGGACGGTGGATTTCAAGAACACCATCATCGTCATGACGTCCAATATCGGCAGCCAGTGGCTCCAGGATCCCTCCGGGGACGAACCCGCGCGCCGCGAACGCATGATGGAGGCGCTGCGCGCGGCCTTCAAGCCGGAATTCCTGAACCGGATCGACGACATCGTCATCTTCCGGTCCCTGACGCTGGCCGACATCGATCGCATCATCGATATCCAGATGGGGCTGATCGAAAAGCGCCTGGCCGAGCGAAAGCTGTCCCTCGAATTGACAGCGGCGGCGAAAAACTATATAGCCGAAGCGGGTTACAGCCCCGTCTACGGCGCCCGCCCCCTCAAGCGCGTCCTGCAGAAGCTCGTCCTGGACCGCCTGGCCATGGATCTGCTGGAATCCACCTGGCGGGAGGGCGACCGGATCACCGTCGACGTGGAAGGGGAAAAGATCGTTTTTAAATGACAGGCGCCAGGAGGGTCAGGGGCAAGGGGCGAAAGGATTTAAACGGCCCGTCCCCGACCTTCAAGCCTTTTGCCCAAGGAGGTACAGATGAATTCATTCAAAACGGCCTTGCTGCTCGGCGTTCTCACGGGGCTTCTGCTGTTGATCGGCGGGTATTTCGGCGGCCGGACAGGGCTCGTGATCGCCTTCGCCTTCGCCATGATCATGAATTTTGGAAGCTATTGGTTTTCAGACAGGATCGTTCTGAAGATGTACCGCGCCCAGCCGGTGACGGAAGCGGAGGCGCCGGAGCTCTACCGCATCGTCCGGGACCTGTCCATGAAGGCCTCGCTGCCCATGCCCCGGGTCTGCATCATCCCGCAGGACACGCCCAACGCCTTTGCCACCGGCCGCAACGAGGAGCACGCCGTCGTGGCCGTCACGGAGGGGATCCTGCGCATCCTGAGCCGGGACGAGCTGGAGGGCGTTCTCGCCCACGAGCTGACCCACATCAAGAACCGGGACATCCTCGTCGGCTCCATCGCGGCGACGCTGGCCGGGGCGATCGTCATGATCGCCAACATGGCCCAGTGGGCGGCCATCTTCGGCGGCCTGAGCCGGGACGATGAGGACAGCGGCGGCGGCTTCATCGGCCTGATCCTCACGGCCATCCTCGCCCCGATCGCGGCCACGATCATCCAGATGGCGATCTCCCGCTCGCGGGAATACATGGCTGACGACGGGGGGGCGCGCATCTCTGGCAAGCCCTACGGACTCGCCGGCGCTCTCGAAAAGCTCTCCCGGGCGACCCAGGCCCTCCCCATGAACGCCGAGCCCGCCACGGCCCACATGTTCATCGTCAATCCCCTGACGGGGCGGTCGCTGATGAACCTCTTCAGCACCCATCCGCCCATCGAGGAGCGGATCGCGCGGCTGCGCAGCATGAGGCCGACGTAAAGAGACGGGCGGCGGGCGGGAGAAGGACACCCCGGCGCCCGATGCCTGACCCCTAACCGCCTTGATCGGGAGGTTGTCATGGAAGAGCAGAAGAAGGAAACGGGTTTCGTCATCAAGGATCGACGCCATTTCGACGAGTCCGGAGAGGTCCGGACCGGGGAGGACAAAACCACGCCCCCCCCGGCGGCGGAAACCGACCCGGCTCCGCCCCACGCCACCCCCGAAACGCCCGGCGGGCCTGAAGCCGCCCCGGGCGACGACGCCTCCGAGCCCCTCCGGAGCGCGCCCGATGACGCGCAGGCCTATCCGGCCGTCGATTTCCCGAATTTCATCCTCTCCCTGAGTACGACGGCCATGTACCACTTCGGCGATTTTCCGGATCCCTCCACCGGAGAAACCCGGCGCAACCTCTCGGCGGCCAAGCAAACCATCGACATCCTGGGCATGCTGAGGGACAAGACGGAGGGAAACCTGAAGGACGAGGAGAAACAGCTTCTCGAGGGCCTGCTCTTCGAACTGAGGATGCGCTACGTCAAGGAAAAGCGCACCCGATGATCACCCGGCTGTCCCCCGCCAAGGTCAATCTCCACCTCAAGGTGCTGCGGAAGCGTCTGGACGGCTACCACGACCTGGCCACGCTCATGCAGCGGATCAGCCTCTACGACGAGATAAGCTTCGCCCGCCGGCCGGAGGGCGTTTCCCTGCACTGCCCCGACGGCACCCTCCCCGAAGACGGGGCCAACATCGTCTGGCGCGCGGCCGCGGCCCTGCTCGCCCATGCGCCGGACTCGGGGGGCGTGGACATCACCCTGAAGAAGCGCATCCCCCTCGCCGCCGGCCTCGGCGGGGGGAGCTCGAACGCGGCGACGACGCTTCTGGCCGTCAACGAACTGATCGGATCTCCCTGCAACCTTCAGGAATTGCTTCATATCGGCGCCACACTGGGCGCCGACGTCCCGTTTTTCATCTTCGGCCGGACCGCCTGGGCCTTCGGGATCGGCGATCGCCTGAAAGCCGCTCCGGAGGTTCCCCGCTTCTGGTTCGTTCTGGTCAATCCCGGGTTCGCCCTGTCCACAAAAACCGTTTATGAAAAGCTCAATTTAACATTGACAAACCGGTCAATAAATTATAGCATCCCCCGATTTTGTGAAGCGGGTGACTGGGCAGCGGGTCTTTACAACGATCTGGAGAAGGTTTCGATCCGTCTTCATCCGGAATTGGCGGACGTCAAGGGACATCTCCTCGACCTCGGGGCCGCAGGGGCGCTCATGTCGGGCAGCGGTCCCACCGTCTTCGGGCTTTTTGCCACGGAAGACGGCGCGGAGACCGCGGCGGCCGCGCTGAAGCGGACCTCGCCCCATTCCGTGTTTGTGGCCCGAACGCTCTGAAGACGACCTCTTCCATCCCCTTTACTGGTGCATCGGCGTTGGGGTGTCGTCAAGCGGTAAGACACAGGCCTTTGGAGCCTGCATTCGGAGGTTCGAATCCTCCCGCCCCAGCCAGACTATCCGCGCACGATCGAGGCGATGAATGCTTGAACGTATCAGACTGTTCTCCGGCAATGCGAACCGGCCCCTGGCGGAAAGGATCTGCCAGAAGCTCGGCGTTTCCCTGGGCAAGGCCCATGTGACCACATTCAGCGACGGGGAAACCCGCGTCGAGATCGATGAAAACGTCCGGGGCATGGACGTTTTCATCATCCAGTCGACCTGTTCCCCGGTCAACGTCACCCTCATGGAGTTGCTCATCATGATCGACGCCATGAAACGGGCCTCCGCCGACCGGATCACGGCCGTCATCCCCTATTACGGGTATGCGAGACAGGACCGCAAGGTGGCGCCGCGGGCGCCGATCTCTGCGAAGCTCGTGGCCGACCTCCTGACGACGGCGGGAGCGAACCGGATCCTTTCCATGGACCTCCACGCCGGCCAGATCCAGGGATTCTTCAACATCCCCGTGGACAACCTCTTCGCCACCCCCGTCCTCCTCGATTACATGAAGCGCAACTACAGCGACAATGTCGTGATCGTGTCCCCCGACACGGGCGGCGTGGAGCGGGCGCGCGCCTTCGGGTCCCGCCTGGGGGCGAGCCTCGCCATCATCGACAAGCGGCGGGAAGGCCCCAACGAGGCGCAGGTCATGAACATCGTCGGACAGGTGGATGGCAAGAAGGTCATCATCCTGGACGACATGATCGACACCGCGGGAACCGTCGTCCGGGCCGCCCAGGCCCTGATGGATCAGGGCGCCCTGGAGGTGTCCGTCTGCTGCACGCACCCGGTGCTCTCCGGGCCGGCCATCGACCGCCTGGAATCGTCCGACCTGAAGGAAGTCATCGTGACGGACACGATCCCGCTGCACGAACGCGCCCTGGCATGCCAGCGCATCAAGGTCCTCTCGGTCGCCGTTCTTTTGAGCGAGGCCGTCCGCAGGATTTACTATAACGACTCGGTGAGTTCACTTTTCATTTAGGAGGCAGTCTTTATGGAGACAGCGGAACTGAAAGTCCAGATCCGTCAGGAAGCCGGCAAAGGACCCGCGCGGCGGCTGCGCAGCGCGGGGTCGATCCCGGCCATATTCTACGGGCAGAAGACCCAGGCCCTGATGCTGGCGGTCAAGACCGCCGAATTGACGAAACTGCTGCGCGGCGGCGACGAGAACATCTTTATCCGATTGTCGTTCGACGAGGCCGGACAGAGCCGTGAGAAGCTCGTCATGATCAAGGAGATGCAGACCAACCCCACCACGGGAAGGCTGCGGCACGTGGACTTCTACGAGATCAGCATGGACCAGGCCTTCACGTTCGATGTCCCGCTGCATTTCTCGGGCATCCCCGTCGGCGTTGAAAACGGGGGCGACCTGCAGCACCTGAAGCGGGAAATCAAGGTTTCCTGCCTGCCCGCGCTGCTTCCGGATGCGATCACCGTAGACATCCGGAACGTTGAGATCGGCGATGCGCTCAAGATCGCCGACCTGGCCATTCCGGAGGGCGTCACTGTCCTGGACCACGCGGACGTTGCCGTGGTCGCGGTAAGCGCCAAGAAGGAAGCCAAGGTCGTCGTGCCCGAGGAAGAGGAAGAGGCCGCGAAGGAACCCGAGCGGATCGGCGGCGAAAAGAAGGCCAAGGAGGAATAGCCATTCCCCGTCAGGGAGGGGACCGTGCACCTGATCATCGGTCTGGGCAATCCGGGTCGTCGCTATGAAAAGACCCGGCACAACATGGGCTTCCGGGTGATCGAGCGGTTGGCCGAGGCGCATGACATCCCCCTGACCGACCACCGGTTCGACAGCCTTGCCGGAAAAGGTGCGATGAGCGGCGGCGCCGTCCTGCTGGCCAAACCCCAGACCTTCATGAATCTGAGCGGCCAGGCCGTCCGTGGGCTCTTTGATTACTTCAGAATCGCGACGGAAAACGTCATCGTCGTCCATGACGATCTGGACCTGCCCTTCGCCGAAATCAGGCTGAAATACGGCGGCGGGCACGGCGGGCACAAGGGGTTGATCTCCATCATGCAGCACCTGGGAACGGGCGATTTCTGCCGGGTGCGCATGGGCATCGGCCGTCCGGCTGTCCGGGAAGACGTGGAACGGTACGTTCTGGAACCCTTCGCGATCGAGGAAAGGGGTCGGTTGTCCATGCTGCTGGAAACGGCGGTGGAAGCGATCGGGGAGATCGTTTCATCCGGAATCCGGACGGCCATGGGAAAATATAATGGCAAAGCCATAAAAAATTTTAATGAGGAGGTTTAATGATGCATAAGGGTAAACGTTTTTGGTCCATTTTATGCTCCGTATTCATCATGTTGCTCATGATGACGCCGGCAGCCCTTGCCAGCGAAGCGGACATCAAGCTGCCCGACCTGTCCCAGGTCATGTTCGGGACGCTGAACGGGCTGCTCATCCTGAAACTTGGGCTCGTCGTCTGCGCCATCGGGATGGCGTTCGGTTGGATGCAGTACAGGCAGACGAAGCGCCTGCCCGCCCATCAGGCGATGCTCGACGTCTCCGCCACGATCTGGGAAACCTGCAAGACCTACGTCCTGCAGCAGGGAAAGTTCCTGGCCGGTCTGTGGATCCTGATCGCCCTCTGTATGCTCTATTACTTCGGCGTCCTGTCCCAAATGGAGGCGACCAGCATCATCGTCATTCTCCTGTGTTCGATCGCAGGCATCCTCGGTTCTTACGGGGTGGCCTGGTTCGGGATCCGGATCAACACGGTCGCCAATTCCCGCGCCGCCTTCGCGTCCCTGAGCGGCCAGCCCCTGAACATCGTCAACATCTGCCTCCGTTCCGGCATGAGCGTGGGCCTGCTGCTGGTCAGCATCGAGCTCTTCTTCATGATCCTCATTCTGGCCTACTTCCCGATGGAACTGGCCGGTCCCAGCTTCATCGGCTTCGCCATCGGTGAGTCCCTCGGCGCCAGCGCGTTGAGAATCTGCGGGGGTATCTTCACCAAGATCGCCGACATCGGTTCCGACCTCATGAAGATCATCTTCCACCTTCCGGAAGACGATCCCAAGAATCCGGGCGTCATCGCGGACTGCACCGGCGACAACGCGGGCGACTCGGTTGGCCCCACGGCGGACGGCTTCGAAACCTACGGTGTCACGGGCGTCGCGCTCATCACCTTCCTGGCCCTGGCCCTGGCCGACAACCCCGTTATGGGCGGCAAGCTGATCGTCTGGATCTTCGCCATGCGTATCCTCATGATCCTCACGTCCCTGGTTTCCTACTTCGTGAACGACATTCTCAGCAAGTCCCTGTTCGGCGACAAGAAGCAGTTTAACTTCGAGCACCCCCTGACCAACCTGGTCTGGATCACCTCGATCGTCTCGATCGGCGTCACCTTCTGGGCGAGCCATTTCCTCCTGGCCGACCTGCCCAACATCGGCGGCATGCCGCTCTGGCTGGCGCTCTCGATCATCATCAGCTGCGGCACGATCGCCGGTGCCCTCATCCCGGAGTTCACGAAGGTCTTCACGAGCACGAGCTCCCGCCACTGCGATGAGTGCGTCAATGCCTCCCGCCAGGGCGGCGCATCGCTGAACATCCTGTCCGGACTGGTGGCCGGAAACTTCTCCGCCTTCTGGGAGGGCCTGACGATCCTGGTCCTGATGTTCATTGCCTACTTCGTTTCGCAGACGCCCTCCGTCATGGAAATCATGCCGCCGGCGTTCAAGTTCGCCGCACCGGTCTTCGCCTTCGGTCTGGTGGCCTTCGGCTTCCTGGGCATGGGGCCCGTGACCATCGCCGTCGACAGCTTCGGCCCGGTCTCGGACAACGCACAGTCCATCTATGAGCTCTCCATGATCGAATCCCGCAAGGATGCCAAGGACGTCGTGAAGCAGCACTACGGCATCAGCCCCGATTTCGAGATGGCGAAACACTGCCTCGAAAGCGCGGACGGCGCGGGCAACACCTTCAAGGCCACGGCCAAGCCGGTTCTGATCGGCACCGCCGTCGTCGGCGCCACCACGATGGTCTTCGGGATCATCATCCTCCTGGAGAAGATGTTCGGCAACGTGATCGCCAAACTCAGCCTCGTCCAGCCCGAGGTCATCCTCGGCGTCATCATGGGCGGCTGCGTCATCTACTGGTTCACCGGCGCCTCGATCCAGGCCGTCGTGACGGGGTCCTACCGGGCCGTCGTCTACATCAAGGACAACATCGACCTGAACAAGAAGGAAGCGTCGATCAAGGACAGCAAGGAAGTCGTCCGGATCTGCACGATCTACGCCCAGAAGGGGATGATCAACATCTTCATCGTGATCTTCTTCCTGGCCCTGGCGCTCGCCTTCGTCAACCCCTACTTCTTCATCGGGTATCTGATCGGCATCGCCTTCTTCGGTCTGTTCCAGGCCATCTTCATGGCTAACGCCGGCGGCTGCTGGGACAACGCCAAGAAGATCGTCGAGGTCGACCTGAAGCAGAAGAACACCCCGCTCCACGAGGCCTCCGTGGTCGGCGATACCGTCGGCGACCCCTTCAAGGACACCTCGTCCGTTTCCATGAACCCGATCATCAAATTCACGACCCTGTTCGGTCTGCTCGCGACGGAAATCGCCGTGACCATGACGAACGTGGGGCTGAAGACAGGTCTGGCGGCGCTGTTCCTCCTGATCGCCCTGATCTTCGTGTACCGGTCCTTCTACGGCATGCGGATCTCGGCCGAGAAGCTGTAATCTTTTTCCCGCCGTCCCTGACCGGACGGCGGTCATTAACCTGAACCCCCAAGGGCGGCCGTCAAACGGCCGCCCTTTTTTTCGCTGTTCCGCGGACACGCCTGCCGCGAGCCGGTCGCGCGGTCCCGGGGTGACGATCTCCCCTGAAGGAGAGGAGATCCCGGGCCCGGGAACGATCCCCCGCTGTTCTTGTCCTTGACACCCCCCGCCTTTGCGGTTATACATCGCCCCTGACAACAAGGGCCCCCGGCTTCGCTCCCGGTGATACCCGCGGGCCGCCCAATCCACCACCGGACGGGACTCTCCATGGGGTTCAACTGCGGTATCGTCGGCCTGCCCAACGTTGGAAAATCCACGATCTTCAACGCCCTGACCGCGGCCGGCGCCGAGGTCGCGAATTATCCCTTCTGCACGATCGATCCCAATATCGGGATCGTCGCCGTTCCCGATCCGCGCCTGGAGAACCTTGCCCGAGTCCTCTCGCCGCCGAAGGTCACCGCGACCACGATGGAATTCGTCGACATCGCCGGCCTCGTGAAGGGCGCAAGCCGCGGAGAAGGCCTGGGCAACAAATTCCTGGGACACATCCGGGAGGTGGACGCCCTGATCCACATCATTCGATGCTTTCAAAGCCCGGACGTGGTCCATGTCGGCGGCACGGTTGATCCCCTCAGCGACCTGGAGGTCGTGAACACCGAACTGATCCTGGCCGATCTCGATACCGTTGAGCGGCGCCTGGAGAAGACCGAGCGTCTGGCGAAGGTGGGGGACAAGGACGCGCGCAAGGCGACGCTTCTTTTGACCCGGCTCCGGGACACCCTCGGGCGGGGACGGCCGACCCGCAGTCTGCTCCCCGAGGGAGAGCAGGGGGAGGATGAGGCCTGGCGGCGGGAGTTGCACCTCCTGACGGACAAGCCGGTCCTCTACGTGGCCAACGTCAGTGAATCGATGCTGAAGGCGCCCTCCCCCCCCGTCGAGGCGCTGGAACAGGCCGCCGCCCGGGAAGGTGCGTGCGTTGTGGCGATCTGCGGGGATATGGAGGCGGAAATCTCCGAACTGCCTCCAGAGGAGCGCCGGGGCTTTCTGGAGGACATGGGGTTGGCCGAGCCGGGCCTGTCGAAGCTGATCCGGGCCGGTTACGATCTCCTCGGCCTCATCACCTTCTACACCACCGTGGGCCCGGAGCTCCGGGCATGGACGATCCCCCGCGGTACGCCAGCTCCCCAGGCTGCCGGCCGTATCCATACGGATATGGAGCGGGGGTTCATCCGGGCGGAGATCCTCCACTATGACGATTTTCTCGCCGCGGGAGGAATCGCACCGGCACGGGAGAAGGGACTTCTCCGTTCAGAAGGGAAATCTTACCGGATGATGGACGGGGACATCGCCCTGTTTCGATTCAACGTGTGAAAAGAATAAAAAAATGGCGGATGGAAAAGGAGGGAACCAAAAACCATCCGCCATTTATTAAAACTGAAAGGTTGCATGCAGCCGATCCCTTTCAGACCCGTTAAGGGGGGTCGGTGGGTGGAAAGGAGGGAACAGAAACCACCCACCGATAAAAACCGTTTTTAAAGATCTTTCTCTACATCCTCACGGGAGCCGCGAAGTACCGAACCTGTCTCCCCGATCATCTTTTCGGCGTTCATACTCTCCAGGGTGTCACTTCCCTCGCCCGTGGCGCCGGAGATGAAGAACTCATATTCGGTCGTCCGCTCGGGCTTCGATGGAAACACTAATTGATGACTTCCCCCGCCGCTTCGTTTTTCCTCCGGTGTCATGAACCCTGCTGCTATGATTGCGGTGAGACCTCTAAGATTGGCACCTTTCCAAAATTTAATCCGATAAATTTCAATCTAAAGGTTTTCCGCCTATCCGAGGTCCCTTTTTAACTGTGACTCATACAAGATCAATGCCAGTTCTATCCTCTGACACGCCTCCCCGCGCGCAAAAATATTTATCTATGCGTATTCTTGTGATTATTTAATTTGACGTCGTTGCGACTGAACCGACTTCCCCCTCCGCCATACGACCTACCGAGGGCAAAACCGGGGACGGTCTGCCTTGCTTGTGCGAATTTCGCACGGATAATAGGCGGTGAACTTGGGAAAGTCGCCGATTCACGGCGCAGGAGTGGGCGTTCTATATATGCACATGATGTGCTAATTTCGCACGCCTGTTCCCAAACCGAGGGATGCGGGGTCTTCGAAGGCCTTTTCGAGTTTCTTCTGTTCCCGAATGAACTTGTAGCGCGAGATTCCCAGCAGGCGTGCGGCGGCGGTCATGTTCCCCTTCGTCAGGTTGAGGGCCTCCTGGAAGAGCTTGTGTTTCACCTCGCTGGTCACCCGGTCCAGCACGAGGTCGTAACGGATCCCCTCCGGCGACATGCGGGGAATGAGGATATTCGTCCGGAACTGCGGTTCTGATTTCGTCACGGCCATCTTGATCTCGCCGGGAAGATGTTCGGGGGTGATCATGGTTCCCTCCTGCTGGAGGATCATGACCCGCTCGATGATGTTCCGCAACTCCCGGACATTGCCCGGCCACTGGTACGCCCGGAGGATCCGTTCCGCATCCAGGCTGAACCCCTTGATCCTTTTCTTGAACTTCCGGTTGAATTCATCGAGATAATACTTCGCCAAGAGAAGGATGTCGTCCTCCCGCTCCCTGAGGGGCGGGATGACGACCGGGACAACGCTGATGCGATAGTAAAGATCTTCACGGAAGATGCCGTCCGTCACCATGCGCCCCAGGTCACGGTTGGTGGCAAAAATGAACCGGACATCGATGGGGATGTTCTCATTGCCCCCCAGGCGCCGGATGTGGCCGTCTTCGAGCATCCGCAGAAACTTCGCCTGGAGATGGATGCTCATGTCGCCGATCTCGTCTAGGAGCATCGTGCCGCCGCTGGCATACTCGAGCAGGCCGATCTTCCGCTTCCGGGCGTCGGTAAAGGCACCCGCCTCGTAGCCGAAGAGTTCGCTTTCCAGAAGCGTCCCCGGGATCGCGGCGCAGTTCACATCCACGAAGGGCTTGGCGTGCCGGTTGCTCTGGCGGTGAATGGCGCGGGCCATGAGCTCCTTTCCCGTCCCGCTTTCCCCCTGCACCAGAATGTTCGTGTCGTGGGCCGCCACCTCCCGGATGATGTGAAAGATCCCCGCCATCTTCTGGGACGTTCCCAGGATGTTGTGGAACCCCAGTAGACGGTCCTCCCGCTCCTTCAGCTTCTCGACCTCGGTTTTCAGGGATTTCGCCTCGAGGGAGAGCTTCGAGTGCATGATGGCATTGTCATAGGCCACGGCGGCATTGCGGGCCAGGATGTCAAAGACGTTGATCTGATCGGAGCTGAAACCCTCCGTGCGTTTGGCCAGGTAAAGCGCTCCCTTGAACTTGTCCTGGATGTCCAGCGGAATGGCGATTTCGTGGGGGTAGCCGTCAAACATGACCGGGCCGGCCTCGCCCCCGCTGATGACGGAGCGGATCCGGGTCTCTTTGGCCGCCAGGGCCTCCTGAATGATCGTGTTGTTGAGGCGGATATCGCCCCCCTCCTTGTCTTCGATGTACTGATGCTCGCCATCGTGGATCATGCAGCGGTTCGTCTCGATGTCCAGAATGTAGACCACGACCCGGTCGGCTTTGCCGATCTTGAGCGCGCTTGAGATCAGAACATTCAGGATATGGTTGTCGAGATTGTAGCTGAAGTTCATCTCCGACACGGCTTCCTGGAGAAGGGTCAGTTCCCGGATTTTCTCGGCATGGTTGGCGAGGAGCCGAGCGTTGTGGATGACGATGCTCGCCTGGCTGGCAAAGCTCAGGAAAAGGTCGATCTCTTCCGGAAAGAACCGGGTCTTTTCTCCACGCCAGGCAGCGAGGACGCCGATGACGTCGCGCTCGATCCTGAGGGGGGCGCATAGAATCGATCCCCCATGAAAGACGCGCGTCAGCATCCGGTCCGTCTCGGTCATGCGCGGATCGACGGCGGCATCCTCGATGGCCAGATAGGCCCCCGTCTTGGCCACCTTGGTGGAGACGCAGTCATGTTCGGCGAGATTGAGCGGCACGGCAAAGGCGCGCGCCTCCTCCTCCGGCGTGTAGTTTTTCGCCACCTTCGTTTCCAGAAACCGTTTCGAGGCATCGAGAAGCCGAATGATGCCCCGGTCGAAACCGACGGCGTCGACGACTTCGTCGAGGATGTGCTTCAGGACCCTGTCCAGCTCGACCGGAGCGGTCAGGAGCGTGCTGATGCGGAAGATGCTCTGGAGGAGCTTGTCCCGGTCCAGCAGGGGTTGGGGAGAGGAACCCGTTGGGGCGCCCGCGTTCTCGGAGTGCTGGGTCATCTGCATGTCCGCTATCCGGCGGTCTCCTTCAGGATCAGGCTCAGGGCCGTCGTCAGTTTGATCGTGTCCTCGTCGGCTTTTCGCAGGCGGGCACTGACAATCCGGGCAAGGTTATACATGATGCGGTATCCCAGCGCGGGGTCGTCGCCGGCCAGTCGCAGAAAGGCGTCCTTGCGGATCTCGTAGAGGCTCACGTCGGTGATCGCCCGGATCGTGGCCGTCCGTTTCGCCTCCTCCAGAAGGGCGATTTCGCCGAAGACGGCGTGCTGCTCGGCGCCCAGGCGCGTGAACACCTTGTTTTTCTCCAGGCCCTCTTCTTCCTCGACGCCGGCCAGAACCAGGGTCTTGACGACCTCCACCGTTCCGGCCCCGATGATGTACATCGTGTCGCCGATGTCCCCTTCCGTCATGATGGTGGCATCGGCGGGGAAGTCCACCTTGCGCCCGATGGCGAAGATCTTTCGGACCTGGGCCTCCGATAGCCCCCTGAACAGCTCGGTTTCCTGAAGAAGGGACAGGTTCTTGTCCATCGCATCCCCCTGGTGTCAGGTCTGCTTGTGGATGGACCTGGCCAGGATGATGGCGTGGTCCTCTTCCCCGATGAGATACTTGTCGTCGGGATTCATGACCAGATTGGTCTGGTCCCTGTCCAGCAGGATGTCCCGGTGAGATTCCCGGAGTTTTTCCCGGATGAAGTTGTCGATCACCGAGGTGCTGTCCGTCAGCAGGTCTTCCAGTTTCATGGATTTCTTCTCTTTGATGAGGCCGATCAAAATCGCCTGATATTGCGAGCGGTAATGGGCGCCCAGGCTCTGGAACGTCTTGCCGACGAAGGCGCGCGGGATCTCCACCTGCCAGATCTTGTTCGTGGTGCCGAGGGCAAGGATGTGCGAGAAGACCTTGGGAAGTCCGGGCGAGGTGGCCGCTCCCGCCAGGAGGGACCCCATATGCTCGCCCCGCACGATGATCTCGTCGACATTCGCGCGCTTCAGGTGAGGCCTGTTTTCCGCATCCAGAAGCTCGGCGATGACCTTGGTCTGCGGGGCAACCGAGCGCAGGGTGAGGGCCGCCAGCACGGTCCTTTCATCCAGGCGGTCCAGGGGCCTGCCCCCCGACGGGTCCGCCAGAATCATGACACATTTCGCCTTCGACACATTGGCGCGGACGAGCACCTCGTCGTGCACGAAGTCCCCCCGGAGAAACTTGACATTGTACCGCGCATATTTCACGCGCAGCGCATCGATCTCGTCGGTCGGCAGATCGTTGATCAGCGCGATCGGCGTTTCGCGCGGAACGCCATAAACACGGAGACCTTCCAAGATGTTCTCGATATGGCGGTTCCAGCCGCAGACGACGAAATGGTTCCTGTCCCGGATCGTCTCCAACCCTTTGCCCTCCTTCATCTTCTTCTCGACAAACATCGAGGCCACCGTGGCCGTGAACAGGGACATCAGCCCCACGCCGGTGAAAATCACCAGCAGCCCGACCATGCGTCCGCCCACGGAGACGGGATACTTGTCCCCGTATCCCACCGTTCCCATCGTGACCACCGCCCACCAGACGCCGTCCCAGAACGAGTGGATGTTGGGCTCCGCCGCATGCTGCTCGAAATACTGGACGACCAGGGCGCTCAGGAAGACGAAGCTCAGGGTAACGGCGCCCACCTGGAAAAAGCGCTGTCGGTAGATATGGCCGATGGCGTGGACGATTTTGCTTGCGGGAAGCATGGGCAGACCCCTCGTTCCGAAGCCGGCTCCGGTCAGGCTTTGTCGAACTGGAGAAACTTCATGGAAAAGACGGCCCTCCCCTGGGTGGCGGAGCGTAGATCGGTCGAATAACCGAACATGCCCTTCAGGGGCACGCGCGCCAGGATCTCGCTGATCGGCCCCCGCGGGGTGATGCCCTGGATTTCGCCGTGACGGCTGTTGATATCGCCGATGACCTCCCCCATGAATTCGCTCGGAGTGGTCACGTCCACGCTCATGATCGGTTCCAGAAGGACGGACCTGGCCTGGCCGCACCCGTCGCGGAAGGCGGAGGAGGCGGCGATCTTGTATCCCAGCGTCGTCGATTCCCCCTCCCGGACCGGAACCTGCAGAACGGTCACATCGATATCGACCACGGGATATCCCGCGATGATCCCGCTCGCGGCGGCTTCCCGGATGCCGTCCTCCACCGCGAGGAGATACTCCTCGGGGGTCACGCCCACGGTTTCCGCGCGCTCGATGCGTATCCCGCCCCCGCGACCCGCCGGAACCAGGCGGAGCCGGACCTGCCCGTAGTGTTTCTTCTCGCCCAGTTCGCGGTTGAAGATCGCCTCCTGCTCGACGTCCGCCATGATGGTTTCCCGGTACATGACCCGGGGCTTGCCCACGTTGACGGCGGCATGAAACTCGCGCTTGAGCCGGTCGATGATGATCTCCAGGTGAAGTTCCCCCATCCCCGAAATCACCATCTGGGCCGTCTCGTCCTCGTACTTGACCTTCAGGGTCGGATCTTCCTCCACCAGTTTGGCGAGCCCGACGGACATCCGCTCCTGATCCGCCGGCGTGCGGGCCTCGATGGCCTGGCTGATGACGGGCTCGTAGAACTCGATAGGCTCCAGAACGATGGGATGGTTCTCATCGCAGAGGGTATCACCGGTGCCCGCGTCCTTAAGCCCCATGACGGCGACGATATCGCCGGCGGCGGCGCGCTCGATCCGCTCCCGCTTGTTTGCATGCATTTTCAGCAGACGCGCGATCTTTTCCCTCTTCTGACGGCTCGCGTTATAGACTTCCTCCCCCGCCTGCAGATGTCCGGAATAGATCCGCAGATAGGTCATCCTGCGTCCCTCGTCCTGCATGACTTTGAAGGCCAGCGCCGCGAGGGGCTCCTTCTCGCTGCTCGGACGGGCCTCCTTTTCGCCGGTCCGGGGATTTGTCCCGGTAATGGGCGGCACATCTTCCGGCGAGGGGAGATACCGAACGATGGCGTCCAGGAGCGGCTGGATCCCCTTGTTGCGCAGCGCGGATCCGCACAAAACGGGAACCACGCCCAGATTCAGGGTCTGCTGACGCAGAACGCGATGGAGATCCTCGCTCGCGACATCCGCCCCTTCCAGATACTTCTCGGCCAGTTCGTCATCCAGTTCCGCAAGCCGCTCGATGAGGGTCTCCCGCCGGCTTCGCGCTTCGGGCTGAAGCTCGTCGGGAATGGGCACATATCGATACGTCTCGCCGAGGGCACCGTCATCCCAGATGATGGCCTCCTGCCGGATGAGGTCGATCACCCCGTTGAACCGGTCCTCTCGCCCCCAGGGGAACTGGACGGGCAGGGCAATGGACTGAAAGCGGGACCGCATCTGAGCGATCACCGCGTCGAAATCCGCACCAACGCGGTCCATCTTGTTGATGAAGGCGACCTTGGGGACGCCGTATTTGTCGGCCTGGCGCCAGACCGTCTCCGATTGCGGCTCCACGCCGCCCACGGCGCAGAACACGACCGCCGCGCCGTCCAGGACCCGGAGCGATCGTTCCACCTCGATCGTAAAATCCACATGCCCCGGCGTATCGATGATGTGAATCTCGTGGTTCTCCCAGGTACAGGTCGTCACGGCGGAGGTGATGGTGATGCCGCGTTCCTGCTCCTGGGGCATCCAGTCCATGACGGCTTCCCCGTTATGGACCTCGCCGATCTTGTAGGAACGTCCGGTATAAAAGAGGATCCGTTCGCTGACGGTCGTCTTGCCCGCATCGATGTGCGCGACGATGCCGATGTTTCTGATTCTGGAGAGCCTGGTTTTCGCTGCCATGCAGGGCCGTCTTCCCGCCCCTCAGTCCGCGCGGGCGACGGGGGCAATGATCTCCGGATTGAACGCGAACGGGTTTTTCAGGCTGATGTGGCCCCGGATGCCGTCGGCCGTTTCATCGCCGGCCAGGATCCGGACGCGCTTGATCTCCGGCAGGTTGGCCATCAGGGTATTGGTCAGGGAATAGACCGTCGCCAGCTCGCTCGTGCTGCTGCCCGGGTGAAGCCCGGGGAGCGATTTCCCGAAGCTGACGGAAACCGTCTGATCGGATTCGATCTCGACCTTGCGCAGGTCCGCCTTCGCGGGCAGCGTCGGGGTCAGGCCGGTCTTCGACCCCTCGATGAGCGATTTGACCAGGGCCTCCGCCAGGGCGGCCCGGGTTTCCTCCCGTGGGATGAACCGCTTTTCCGGGACGAGGAAGCGTTCGTTGGCGTCAGCGAAATAGAGGGTGCAGGCCATCTTGTCGCGGTTCCTCGCCACGGCGTCCCGCCCCGCCGCCGGGGGATACACGAAATGGAACAGGGCGACGAAAAACAGGATCAGAAAGCCCACGGTCACCGTGATGATGGCCACGAGCAGGGACGTCTTCATCTGCTGCTTCTTTTTGCGCTGCTGAACCTGAACGATTCTTCTCTGCTTCTTGGTCGACATGGACAGAGGATCTCCTCCCCTCAACGGCGCTCCGCCTGCAGTGCGTCGAGGTGCTCACGGGACTTGATGCCGGCTTCGGACGCCGGCGAATGTTTTACGGCTTCCTGGAAGGCGGGCGCCGCCAGATCGCGCCGGCCCATCTTGACGTAGGCGCGGCCCAGCCAGTAATGGGCCTCGGCAAGCTCCGGCGACAGCTCGATGGCGCGCTTCAGATGCGCCACCGCCTCGGCATACTCCCCCAGTTCATAGGCCGACTGCGCCATGTTCTTCTCGATCAGGGGCAGCAGGATCGTATTAGGTTCCCGAACCTTGGCCTCCTGGTATTTCAACAGGGCCGTACGATAGTCGCCCTTCTGGTGATAGGCCCAGCCCATGTTGTAAAGCGCGACGCCCGGGGTGTCGTACAGGATGTTGGCCAGGGCCTTTTCGAACATGGCGATGGCGCGATCCCACTGCCCGGCGGTGAGGTAGATCGTTCCGAGGAAATTGTACGCCTCGGAATAATCGGCCTTGAGGGCGACGGCCTTCTCGAATTCCGCGACGGCCTGCTTGCGCAGACCCTTGCTGTGATACGCAACGCCGAGAAAGTAGTGGATGCTTGCATTGTCCGGGGTGAGCTCATTCGCCTTCATCAGCTCCTTCAGGGCGCTGTTGTACTGTTCCGCCTGGATCTGGGCGATGCCCAGCTTCAGATGCGACTCCGCCATGTCCTTCTGCCAGGGCGTGGGTCCGCAGGCGCCCAGCGCCACCGGAAGCAGCAGAACGATCAAAAGGCAAAAACGGGGCGACGGTCTCATCATGATCCTACCCTTCCTGGTTTCCGTTAATCCACCAGTCGCTCTTGTCCTTGAACCACCAGTGAGAGGAGTCGGTCTGGAGGATGGCCTCCGCCACCCTGCGCCCAACGTCGGTGCCGAGGCGTTTCAAGGCAAACCCGATCCATTCCTGGCTGTACTTGTTGCCCAGGTCCCCATATTCCTTCAACTGCAGAATCAGGGCGAGCTGATCCGCGTCATGGGCCAGCAGCGACTCGTGCGTTTTCCGGGCGTTGAACTCCTCCAGCGCCGCCGCGATGTCCCCGCCGAACGAAAGCGTCTCCGTCAACTCGCGGATCGCCTTGGCCTCGTCGACCGTCACATACTTCTTGTTGACGTAATTCATGTCGCCCGTGCGGGCTTCCGGGAGGTCATGAAAAAGGCACATCCTGAGCAGCCGGAGCTCGTCGACGGACGGATCCAGCCGGACCAGCACGTATCCGATGAAGATCGTCCGCAGAATATGTTCGGCGACGGACTCCCGGCCCGAACCGAGAAACTGAAAACCCGTCCGGGGCGTCTTTTGCAACATTCCGACTTCGTAAAGAAAGTTCGCAATATCGCGCATCAGGCGCCCTTCTTCAGCATCTGGATCCGATTGGCCATCTTGTCTGAAACCTTGCGGATCTGGGACTGCAGCGCCGCAACGCCCTCCGGCCTCGCGATGAGGAGCGGATCGAGCTGGGCCTTCCAGTATTCGAGCTGGGTAAGTTCCAACTCGCGCACCTTTCTTTCGAGCCGCTGCTGAAACTCCCTGGCCATGATCGCGTCACGCTCCGCTTGACCCATCCCTTTCCCCCGTCCCTCCGTTTTCGCAATCCCGATAGACGCGCCGGTTTCCCTCCGGTCCGGCGACGGCGATCCGAACTCCATAACCTGAGTATTATAACATCTCATCCCGATCTTGCAACCCAGAAATTGACGGCGCCGCCTGTTTTCCGGCATCTCCCAGGGGGCGGTTCGCTCAGCAGGCCTTTGCGACAGATATTGATTGACAAGTCAATCAATATCTGTTACGAGCGCGGCACAGGCGCTGGTCGTGCCGTCCGCCGGCAGCAGGTCCCTTCCGTTGAATCTCCGGGAGTCCTGCCGGGAGCCGCGCACGGGATCCCGCAGACAGGGCGCCTGGGATTCGGAATGCCTGTCCTGTACTGAACCTGAACGGGTTTCCGCCTGTCGGATTCGCTCCCGACGGATCGCGGATCCCGCGAGGATAAATCGAGAGGGAGGTACGTTTATGTCGCTGAGTTTCGAATTTTCACCCGAGCAGCGGATGCTGGAGGAAAACGTCTGGCGCTGGGCCTCCGCCTGGCTGGAGCCCCAGATGGAGCACCTGTACGAAAAGGACGAAATGCCGCCGGACCTGTTCCGCGAGTTGGGCAAGCTGGGCCTGAACGGCATCGTCTATGAAGAGTCGTACGGCGGCGCCGGCCTGGGTTATCTGGAGACGCTACTCGTCTATGAAAACATCGCCCGGGTCAGCAACGCCCTGGCCATGACCGTCGGCGCCAGCCAGACGCTGGCCTTCGACAACTTCCGCCGCCACGCGTCCGAAGCGCAGAAGGCGTCCATCCTCCCCAAGGCGTGCAGCGGCGAATTCATCGGCTGCCTCGGCATCACGGAGCCGAACGCGGGCTCCGACGCAATGAGCATGACCACCCGCGCTGAAAAGAAGGGCGACACCTACGTCATCAACGGGAGCAAAACCTTCATCACCAACGCCCCCCTGGCCGACGTGATGGTCTTCTACGCGAAGACCGATCTCGGCAAGGGACCCCACGGCATCTCGACCTTCTTCTGCTACCCCAAGACCACGAAAGGGTTTGTCTGCGAGAAGATCAAGAAATGGGGCATGCGGACCTCGCCGACCGGACTGGTGACCTTCGACGACATGGTGCTTCCGGATGAGAACCTGTTCGGCGGGATCAATCAGGGGGTCCAGGTCCTGACGAGCGGCCTGTGCACGGAGCGGATCACGCTGTCCGGATGCAGCCTGGGCTCCATGCGTGCCTGCCTCGAACTGTCGCTCAAGTATGCCAAGGAGCGGGTGCAGTTCGGCAAGCCGATCGCCAATTTCCAGTTCATCCAGGGCAAGCTCGCCGACATGTATACCCGCTACCTCTCCTCCAAGTGGATGGCCTACAGCGCCGCGGCCTTCTGCGACGGGCTCGAAAACAAGGCGGGCGGCAAGGGAACCGACCTCGACCGGATGGCGGCCGCCTCCCTGCTCCACTGCGGCGAAGCGGGCACGGCGGTCGTATCCGACGCCGTCCAGATCCACGGCGGCTACGGCTATTGCCAGGAGTACGCCGTCTCTCGCCACTACCTGGACGAGAAGTTGTGGCACATCGGCGCCGGCACCTCTGAGGTCCGCCGCATGATCATCGCCCGCGAACTCCTCCGTGATGATTTCGCCAGCGGCCGCTGATCACACCAGGCCATTCTACCGCCACCATGCCATGCCCTCCGCGGGCATGGCATTTTCTTTCCGCCACCGTTTGACTTTTCCCCATGACTTCAGTAAAGAGATCGCTGACGGCGCGACGTTTCCCCGCCGCGCCCTCCCACGGCCAAATCCGTTCTGCGAGAGGACCCTTGATGATGAAATGGGCCCGACGGCTCCTCCTTTCCATTCTGGCGGTCATGCTTTTGCCGCCCGCTTCCGTCCCGGCCCGGGAGGACACGGCGCGACTGACCTTCACGCGATCAGCTTCACATGGCCGGGGGACCGTCCCGTACCGGATTCAGCCGGGAGACACCCTGTCCAACATCGTCGAGCGGCAATACGGGGAAACCGAATACGTCCGCAAGGTGAAGTACTTTCAGCAGCTCCGCCGTCTCAACCCGACCCTCACGAACATCCATCATATCAAACCGGGCCAGCTGGTCTGGCTGTTTCCCGCAGAACCTCCTGCCCGGCCGGGGACGGTGCGTGCAGACCGGCGTCTCGTCCAGGCCCGGAGCGGAGACACCCTCTACCAGATCCTCCGCCGGGAACTGCACGTTCCCGAAGAACTGCTGCCGCGCGCCCTCGAGGCCCTGAAAAAGGCGAACCCCGGCATCCAGAATCCGGACCGGATCCTTCCCGGGCAGAATATCTCCCTGCCCGCGATCACCCTCGATCTGCCGCGATCCGGTACGGCAACCGCGGGGATACCCCAGGGAGGGCCGCCAGCCGAAATCCCGGCGGCCCCGGCTTCGATCTCGTCGCCTCCGGCCGCGGCTTCTCTCCTGCCGTCGCCGGCAACCGGCCGGCTCGCCGCCCTCTCCGCCGTGATCGCCCGTCTGCAGGGTTCCGTCCTGACGACCGGCTGGTACTATGTTCCACTCCCCGACGGCGGACAGATGACGATCGACTGCGGCCTCGTTCCCGTGGTGGAGCTTCCGGACGGAAGCGTGATTTTCCTCGACGCCTCGGCCCGCATGCCGGACGCGTTCAAAAGCTTGACCGGAAACAGCCCCGGACGCCAAGCCTGGGTCCGGACCGGACTGGATGAACCCCTTCCCGACGCCCTGAAGACCGTCCTGAGCCGCAGCCGGACCTTCGTCATGGAAAAGAACCTCAGAACGATATCCGGCGGCGACGGACTCCGAATCGGTCTTCGGCCGGACTGGCTGATCACCGGACGGCTTCCCGCGTCCAGGGGACCCCGAACGTGGGGCCTGCGCACCGGCCTCGATCCCGAGGACCTCCTTCCCGCCGCCCTTTCCCACGCCCTCGACCGGTCGGGCCTCCCCGTCATCGAGGTGCTCTCGGACGGCCGCGTGGCGCCCCGTCCGGATAAACCGGCGGTCGCCGGCAAGGTCCCGCACCTCAAGTCCGCGGACACGGTGGAACTGGCCCATGCCCTCCTGGCGGCCCTGGACTTCCAGCCCCGGAGAAACGCGGCCGTACAGGTCTTCAGCCCAGCGGAGAACGGCTTCAATCTCTCGGTCAACGCCGATCTTCTCGTGGAAGGGAACGGACGGGCCGTGATGTTTCGCACCAAGACGCTGCCGGCACAGTTCGTCGCGGGTCTGCGGAAAAAGAACATCTCCTTCATCCAGCTGACGGTCGGGGCGGGAAAAACCGGGGTGGTGGCACAGGTCCTGAAAGGCATGGGCATCGCCTACACGACCGGTCTGTTCAGCCTCCCCCTGCCGCCGGGAGCGCGGCCGGGTCAAATCACCCTCCACCTGACGGGCCTGAAAATCGGGGAAGGAGAGAGAATCCTGTATCTGACGGAGGCGGACATCGACCCCGGTCTCTACGACTGGCTGACCGCACAGGGGGGGATCCGGATCTTCCGATTTTGAAAACGCGGGCCATTTCTCTATTCTCCGGCGGTCTGGACAGCATCCTCGCCGTCAAGATCCTTCAGGACCAGCAAATCGACGTGGTGGGCCTTTCCTTCGAAACCCCCTTCTTTGACGCCGGCAAGGCCCGGGCGGCGGCGCGCGCGATCGATCTGCCGCTGGTCGTCATGAATATCACGGACGAACACCTCGCCATGCTGCGCGCCCCCCGCTACGGCTACGGCAGAAACATGAATCCCTGTCTGGATTGTCACGCCCTGATGCTGAAGATCGCCGGCGTCCGGCTCGAAGCCATGAACGCCGCCTTCATCGCGACGGGCGAGGTTCTGGGCCAGCGCCCCATGTCACAGAACAAACAGTCCCTCTACGTGGTCGCGAAGCATTCCGGCTTTCTCCCCCGGGTGCTGCGTCCCCTGAGCGCCCGTCTCCTGCCGGAAACGGAACCGGAGCAGCGGGGGCTCGTGGACCGCGCGCGGCTTCTCGACATCGAGGGTCGCAGCCGCAAGCGGCAGATGGCTCTGGCCGAGCACTATGGCATCACGCGGTATCCGGCGCCGGCGGGCGGATGCCTGCTGACCGACCCCATGTTTTCGAAACGTCTGCGCGAGCTGTTCGCCCACCGGCCGGACGCCTCTGTGCGGGAAATCGAACTGCTGAAGCATGGACGGCATTTCCGCCTTCCGGGGGGCGAGAGGGTCGTCGTGGGGCGCCACCAGCGGGACAACCTGGCCATCGAACGCCTGCAGGCAGAGGAGGAGGGAGACTGTTTTCTGAAGATGGATGCCTTTCCCGGCCCCTCCGTCCTGATCCCCCGCGGCGGCGGGGAGGAGGCTTGCCGGCGGGCGGCTGCCCTGTGCGTCCTCTACGGGGACGCGCCCCGGGGCGTTCCCGTTCGGGTGCAGTGCCGGCGGGGCAGTGAATCCGGAACGATCTGCGTGACGGCGGCCGACCGCCGGGAGGCGGAGGTCTGGATCATCTGAATCCGCCGGCCGCCCTGGCCCTATTCCTGCCGGTGCCGGGGGCGAAGGAGATCGGCGACGGTCTTCACGGGATTGAAGGTTTCGAGGGGCACCTCGACGAAGACCGTGTTCCAGTGCGCCATAGCGCCGTTCCAGAGCCCCGGCCGTTCCAGAGCCTTGAGCGGGCGCCCCGCCTCCGACTTCAGGGTGATGCATCCGGCCTGCCGGTCCACGAAGCGGTCGAGATCGTACAGCCGTCCCCCTTCATCCCGGAGACCGCAGACGAGGTCCACGGGGTTGAAATGCGTCGCCTCCGCCCAGCGGGCCTGCTGGGCCTCCGACGCCGAATCCACCTGAAACGCCTCGACGATCTGGAGGGACATCGCCCCGTCCTCCCCCCGGACCCAGAACGGCCCTCCCCCCGGCTCCCCCGCGTTGGGCACCACGCCGCAGACCCGCAAGGGGCGTGCGAATCTTGACTGCAAAAATACCGCCTGGTCCAGCGGGGAACGGGAGGGAAAGTCCGCGGGCAACCAAACGTGCAGCCTGTCCCGGCAGAAGCGGATCATCTGTTCGCGTTCCAAAGTGCCGGCGTCCCCCGCCGCGAGCCGCCGTTGAAACCGGAAGATCTCCCGCTGCAGCGAAAGGAGGACGCCGCCAAGCAGCTTCTTGTACGGGACGATGCGGGCCTTCAGGCGATCGGGAACGATATTGTCGATATTCTTGATGAAGACGAGGTCTCCTCCGGTCGCCAGAAGGTTGCCCAGCAGCGCGCCGTGTCCGGCCGGGCGAAAGACGAGCCGCCCCCCGGCCGTACGGAAGGGCCGGTCCTCCAGATCGACGGCCAGGGTATGGGTTGCCGGGTTCTGGGTCGAAAGCGTCACCTGAAAGCGGCGTCCCAGCCGCGCCTCGCACCGCGGCTGAATCGTCCTTAAGTGATCCTGAACCGCGGTCAGATGCTCCTCCGAAACGGTGAAATGGATGCGGCAGACGCCCCCGGCGTCGCCCGCATAGAGCGCCGCCTCCACCAGATGCTCCTCCAGGGCCGTCCTTCCTCCCTCTTGGCTGGCGTGAAATTTGAGCAGGGCCTTGGGCAGTCGTCCGTAATTCAACCCCCCGGACGTCAGGATGGCTTCGAGGATTGCGGCGTATCCCCGCTCCCGCAGCAGCGTCCCGACGGCGGTTCCCCGACGCTCGAGGACGGTCAGGAGGTCCCGATAGAAGGCGTATTCCGGAAGCTCCCGCGCGAAGGTGTCGCCTGCGGCGCGGGACGCGAAATCGCCCGCCTCCAGGACGCGGAACCAGTCCTGGAACATCCGCGTGGCGGCCCCCGACGCGGGGACAAAGATCGTGATCCGGCCCGCGTCCCTGGCCGAGTCGTGGAGGGCCGCCAGGGCCGGCATCTGACCGGCGTCGACGGTTTCGATGCCGTCCCCCACCCGGCAGGGACGATCGAGGATCAACGGCCTCACCCCGCGCCGGAAGGTCTCCCATTGCCGGCGAACCTCGGCCTCGGCCAGCCCCTCTTCACGAATCTGGCGGAGATCGTCCTCGGAAAACCCGCCTTTATCCATGCTTCGGTTCTCCCCTCCGCTTCCTCTCCTGCCGGCGGCGGTCCGGGATCGGCCGCCGCTTTTCCCGCAGCAGCCGGGAAACATCCTTCTGTCGCCGGCTGATTCTCTGCCCCGCCATGTCTTCTCTCCTGCATCCGCTTCATGTCTATCAGGAATGACCTTCCGCTTCAACGGGAATCTCGCGGCTCTCTCTTGCATTCCGCCCGCCGATGCGGTATCCATCGGCAAAACCGGCGGACGGCAACGACGATGGGGACGGAGAAGGGATCGATGAAGGCGATGGTGCTGAGGCGGTTGGGGCGCATGGACGCCGACGCCTCCCCTCTGGAAGCGGCGGAGTTGCCCATCCCCGTGCCCGGACCGCGGGAAGTCCTGATCCGCGTGAGCGCCTGCGGCGTGTGCCATACGGAACTGGACGAGATCGAGGGGCGTACGCCGCCGCCGTCACTGCCGGTCATCCCCGGGCACCAGGTGGCTGGGCGGGTCGCAGACATGGGTTCCGCCGTGACGCGCTTCCGCCGGGGCGACCGCGTCGGCGTCGGCTGGATCCACAGCGCCTGCGGGGGATGCGCCTTCTGCCGGCAGGGGCGGGAGAACCTCTGCCCGGACTTCCGGGCGACCGGACGGGATGTCCAGGGCGGCTACGCCGAATACACGACGGTCCCGGAGAATTTTGCCTTTCCGCTTCCGGACGCCTTCTCAGACACCGAGGCGGCCCCGCTCCTCTGTGCCGGGGCCATCGGGTACCGGTCGCTCAAGCTCGCGGGACTGGCCGACGGCGACCCGCTGGGGCTGACCGGTTTCGGGGCTTCCGCACATCTGGTGTTGAAGATGGTCCGCCACCGCTACCCGCGGACACGGGTCCACGTCTTCGCACGGCGGGAGGAGGAGCGGCGCTTTGCCCTGGATCTGGGCGCCGCCTGGGTCGGCGATACCGGCGACACGGCGCCCGAGCCCCTGTCCGCCGTCATCGACACGACGCCGGCCTGGCGGCCGGTGCTGGAGGCCCTGCGGAACCTCTCCGCCGGCGGGCGCCTCGTCGTCAACGCCATCCGCAAGGAAGAGGCCGACCGGAACGAACTGAACCGTCTCGACTATCCCACCCATCTGTGGCTGGAGAAGGAAATCCGGTCGGTGGCCAACGTGACCCGGACCGATATCGGCGAATTCCTGGAACTGGCCGCCGGGATCCCCCTCCGGCCCCGGCTCGAGGTCTACCCCCTGGCGGAGGCGAACCGCGCCCTGACGGACCTGAAAGCCGGACGGATCCGGGGGGCGAAGGTCCTGGCCGTGGCCTGATGCCGCCCCGGGAAGGGCAACGTCCCGATGCCGCTGCGACACGCATCCCGGGACGCCCCGCCCGTCAGGCAAGCTCTTCGACCGGCATGACGAACGCCTTCACCCCGGCCCGGGGATGCTCCCTCTTGAGTTCCTGCACGACCTTGAGGATGCCGGGCATCTCCTCGTCCGCAACCCCGATGAGCAGGACGTTGTTCTTGCCCGGCCAGACGCGGGAGGCCAGTTTCGGCTCCGTCTCCGTCCCGACGCCGCGGGCCTCGCAGAATTTCGTATAGCGGACGATCCCGGCCGCCTTGAACGCGTCGACGACCTCCTCGTCCGCCTCCGACCCGTAGACCACGAGCACCATTTTCATCGCGTTTCCCCTTCCCTTCTTTCCGGGGCCGCGCCGGACCGCCGCCTCCGTAGGCGCCGCCTCAACGCCAGCCGCCAGTCGTCGAACTGATCGTAGGCGGCCGGCACGACCACGAGGGTCAGAAACAGGGAGGTCACCAGCCCTCCGATCACCGCAATGCCCATCGGGGAGCGCGTCTCCGCCCCCTCTCCCAGGGCGAAGGCGACCGGCATCATCCCGAAGATCATGGCGAAGGTCGTCATGAGGATGGGCCGGAGCCGCACCGGTCCCGCCTGCAGGATGGCCTCCTGCCGGCCGAGCCCCCGCTCCCGCAGGGTGTTCGTGTAGTCGACGAGCAGAATGGCGTTCTTCTTCACGAGCCCCATCAGGAGGATCAGGCCGATGAAGGTGAAGATGTTCAGGGAGCGTCCCGTCAGGATCAGGGCGCCGAACGCCCCGATGAAGGACAGCGGCATGGACAGCAGCACGGTCACCGGATGGAGCAGGCTTTCGAACTGCGCCGCGAGGATCATGTAGGCCATGAGGATCCCGAGGAAGAGGGCGAACATCAGATACCCGAAGGACTCCTTCATCGTGTCGGCGGCACCCTTGTATTTGGCCGTGAAGTCGGCCGGCAGCACCCGCGCGGAGATGGCGTCGAGCTCCTCCATGGCCCGGCCCAGCGGCTTTCCCTCCAGGCTGGCGTAAACCATGATGGCCCGCTGTCGATCCACCCGGTAGATGATGCTGGGGCCGCCGCCCTCCTGGACCTGCACAACGTTGGCCAACTGGACCAGACGGCCGTCGCGGGCCCGGACGTAGATCCGCCCGAGGTCGCTCGGATCGCGCCGGTCCTCGGAATCGAGCTGCACGCGGACGTCGTAGCGCCGGCCCTTCTTCTCGTCCTTGAAGCGGGTGATTTCAACCTCGCCGCTGACCAGGATGTTCACCGCCTCGGCGATGCCCGCCACGCTGACCCCGAGGTCCGCCGCCTTGTCGCGGTCGATGAAGACCTTGAGCTCCGGCTTTCCCTCCTCCAGGGACGTGTCCACGTCCACGATGCCCGGCAGCCGGGCGAACTCCCGGGTGATCTGCTTGGCATACCCCTGCAGTGCGCCCAGGTCGCCGCCGGAGATGACATACTGGATCGGCACGTTGCGGATCCCACCCCCGATGACGGACACGTCCTCCGCCGTCCCCTTCAGGCCGGGAATCTCGTTCAGCCGGGTGCGGATGACGGCCTTGATGTCCTCCTGGCTGCGGTCGCGCTCCGCCTTGGGGATGAGGGTGGTGAACAGGATGGCCTTGTTCACCGGACCGACGCCGCCGGCGCCGAACCCCTGTGCGTAGAAGACGCCCCGGACCTCGGGGAGCCCGCGGACGACCCGCTCCGCCTCCCGGAACATCTCGTCGGCCTTCCCGAGGGAGTAGTCGATCGGAGCCTCGAGCCGCACGATGAACTGTCCCTGGTCTTCCGGGGGATGCAGCTCCTTGCCCATGAACTTCGTCATGTAGAGGCTGAGAACGAACAGGACCAGAGCGAGCGCCAGGACCGTCTTGCGCCAGCGGAGCGCCCATCCCAACAGCCTCCGGTAGAGCTCCTCCACCCGCCGGTAGCCCCGTTCCCACGCGTCGCCCATCCGGCGCCAGAGACCCCGGGCCCGGTCGCCGGAATCCGCCGGCGTGACCGCCGACTTCGGCTTCAGGTACAGGGAGGCCATCATCGGGGTCAGCGTGAAGGAAACGATGAGGGAAACGAGGACGGCAAAAACCACGGTCAGGGCGAACTGCAGGAAGAAGCGGCCGATGATGCCTTTCATGAAGGCCACGGGTAGAAAGATCGCCACGATGGCGAAGGTCGTCGCCATGACGGCCAGGCCGATCTCGGCGGTGGCGAACGACGCCGCCTCGCGCGGCTTCATCCCCTCCTCGATGTGACGGTGGATGTTTTCGATGACGATGATGGCGTCGTCGATCAGCAGCCCAACGGACAGGGACAGCGCCATGAGGGTCATGTTGTTGAAGGTGAAGTCGAACGCGCGGATCAGGGCCAGGGTCGAGATGATCGAGACCGGCAGGGCCAGGGCGCTGATCAGCGTCGTCCGGACATTGCCCAGGAAGAGAAAGACGGCGAAAACGGCGAAGAGCGACCCCAGGATGATGTGTTTCTGCACCTCAGCGATGGAGCGCTTGATGAAGACGGACTGGTCGGCGGCGACGTTGAGCTCCATCCCCGTCGGCAGGGTTTTCCGGATCTTCTCCAGTTCGGCGTGGATGCGATCGACCACCTCGACGGTATTCGTGCCGGACTGCTTCTGGATGCCGATGCCGACGCAGGGAACGCCGTTGAACTTGGCGATCGAGCGCCGTTCGTCCATGGCGTCCTCCGCCCGTCCGATGTCGCGGATCCGGACCGGGGCGCCGGCGACGTAGGCCACCACCAGGTCGTTGAATTCCGCCGCATCCTGGATGTCCCCCCGGATCTTGACGGAATACTCCTTCGAGAGGCTCTCGATCCGCCCCCCGGGCAGCTCCACGTTCTCCCGCTTCAGGACCGCCAGGACATCCGACGGGGCGATGCCGTACGCCTGCATGCGGTCGGCGTCGAGCCAGACGCGGATCTGGCGCAGCCGAAGCCCGCCCATGCGGAGCGCGCCGACGCCGTTGATCTTCTGGAGCTGCTCCTTGAGAACCTCGTCGGCGTACGTGGACAGATCGCGGATCGACCGCTGCCCGGAGAGGTTGAGCCACAGGACCGGACTGGAGTCGGCATCGACCTTCTCGATGACCGGCTCGCTGATGTCGTCCGGGAGCTTGGACCGGATGGCGGCGACCTTCTCCCGCACGTCCTGGACGGCCAGATCGATGTCCCGCTCGAGCACGAATTCGATGGTCACCCGCGACGCGCTCTCCTGGCTCGCCGAGGTGATGGTCTTGACCCCGTTGACGGTGTTGACGGCCTCCTCGATCCGGTCGGTGACGTCCACGTCCATGATCTCGGGACTGGCCCCCTTGAGGGTCGTCGTGACCGTGGCGATCGGAAAATCGACCTTGGGGAAGAGATCGACCCCGATGGAGGGGTAGCTCACCAGCCCCAGCACGACGAGGGCCAGGATGAACATCGTCGCAAAGACCGGCCGTTTGATCGAGGTGTCAGCGAGCCACATGAACCTTCATCCCATCCGTCAGGTTGTTCTGACCCACCACGACCACCGCCTCGCCCGCCGCGAGGCCCTCCAGCACCTCCATCACTTCCCCGTACTTCCGGCCCACCTTGACGAACCGCTCCCGGGCGCGGTCCTGCTGGACGAGGAAGACCTTGGTCTTCTGCCCTTCGTACAGAAGCGACGTGACCGGGGTGACGACCTGCTCCCGCGCCGGGCCGGAGTAAAGGGTCACCCTCGCAAACAGTCCGGGTTTGAGGGCCTGGGCGGGATTCGGAATGACCGCCTCCACCTGGAGGGTGCGCGTCCGTTCATCGACATGCGGATAGACCGTCCGGACCGTCCCCGGAAACGCGTGTCCCGGAAACGCGTCGACCGTGAACCGGACCTCCTGTCCGACCCGGAGGCTGCCGACGTCCTTTTCCGCCACGCTGAACAGCAGTTTGAGCGGATTCGTCTGGATGATGAGGAGCAGCGGCGTTCCGTTGCGGACGTAATCCCCGGCCGTGACGCGTTTCTCCTTGACGGATCCGGACAGAGGCGCATGAACGCGCGCCTTGCCCAGCCTCTCCCGGGCCAGGGCGAGGGCCAGCCTGGACCGCTCCACCTCCCCTTCGGCGACCAGGCGCCGGGCGGTCACGTCGTCATACTGCTGGCGTGTGATGAGCGCTTCCTGGAAGAGCGCCTCCTTTCGCTGGAATTCCTGGCGGATGTTGGCCAGGTTCGCCTCCGCCTGGCGCACGGCCGCTTCGGTGCGACTGACCTCGAGGCGGTAATCCGTTTCGCTGATCACCGCCAGCGGCGTCCCCCGGGATACCTGCGACCCTTCCTCCACGAGGACGCGCCGGAGGACGCCGTCCACCTCGCTGCTGACGATCACCTCCTCGTAGGGTTTGAGCGCACCCACGGCCTCGATATAGGGTCGCACCGGTTGCACCTCCGCCGCCCGGACCCGAACGTTGAGTACCCGTTCCCGCTTCGTGTCCGCGTCCCTGTCCTGGCAGCCGACTCCTCCGGCCAGCAGCAGGAAAAGCACCACCGCCGTCTCCAGCCCCGGAGTGAAACCGGTTCGTCTCTTTTTCGGATAGGCTTGCATCGTCGGTACGGTCCTCCCTTTCTTCGACGGGAACGTCGGATCCCTACGGACCGGCGATGGGCGACGCGTCCTGCCGGTCGCCCATCGTTTTCTGGTAGAGGATTCCCGTCGCCCGGTCCATCCTGAGCAGCGACAGGTGGTAGCTGTACGTGGCCTCGGCCAGTTTCCTCTCGGAGGAAACGAGCAACGTGTTGGCATCCATCACGTCGACGCTGTTCGCCAGACCGAAGCTGAACTGGCGGCTGACGGCCTGGTAGTTGTCGCGCGCGAAGACGAGCTGGTCGGCGAGAAACGCCACCACGCCGCGCTGCGTGGCCAGATCGAGATAGACGCCCTGCACCTCGATGGCGATGGTTTTCTTCAGATCCTGGTACGACAGCTCCGCCTGCGTCTCGCGCCTGCGGGCCTCCTGCAGCTCGGCCGTTCTCAGCCCGCCCTCGAAGAAGGGAAAATTCAGGCTTACGCCGCCGTAGAGGCTCTCCCGGTTGAGGGTGGCCGCGGCCGGTTCCTGATCCGCGCGGGCATAGGCGGCGGTCAGGGCCACGTTCGGCCAGAACGCGCCGCGGGCATAACGGACCTGATCCGCCGCGATCTGCCGCTGACGATCCATGGCCTTCAGATCGGCGCGGGCCCGGAAGGCCTTGTCCTGAAAGGCGTCGAGCGGATCCAGCGGCGCCGCCTCCGGTCCCGTCTCCTCCCGGAGCGCCTCGATCGCGGGCAGCCCCACAAGCCGGGCCAGATACGCCCGGGCCATCTCCCAGCCGTTTTTCGCCAGGAGCAGGTCCGATCGCGCGCCGGACAGCTCGCCTTCCGCCCGGAGCAGAACCGTCCGGGTCGCTTCACCCACCTTGAGCCTCTTTTCCGCCGCCTGCCGGTAAAGCGTCAGGCGATCGACGTTGGCCTGGGCGATTTCGACGATCTTGCCGGCCTGCAGAACCTGGTAATACGCGCGGGCCACCTCCTCGAGGAGCAGGTTCTTGTAGGCCTCGTCCGTGTATCGGGTCATTTCGAGGCTGGTTTGGGCGATCCTGAGCGCGGTCAATTCCCGGGCGCTCAGGGAAAAGGACTGGTCCAGGCGGACGCCCCACTGGGACGTTGCGTTCGGCTGGATCATCTGACCCGAGGGAAACAGCCGGGAAGGCTCGGTATATTTATCCTCGCTGAAGCGAACGTAGCCCCCGTAGGCCGTCAGCCTCGGAAAGAGCACCGACAGGGCCTTGTCTTTCGTCAGTCCGGTGATGGCGACGTTCTCCTCGGAGATGCGAACCTTCTCGGACCGCTGGAGCGCGATCCGATACAGATCCCGAAGGGTATAGGTTTCCGCCCGCGGGAGCGCGGGCGAACCGACAAGCACCGCCAGCACGGCCAGCATCGCCCATCCGCGTCTCGTGAATCTCGTCATGCCCCTCCTCTTCCGTTCCATCCGCCTTCAAAAGCCGGCCGATCCGTCGAAGCGATCCGGGTTTCAGGTGATTCCTTTATTTTAATCCGTAGTTGTAGTCATTAAGGCGCATCACATTGCCGAAGCTGACCCTTAATGTCAAGGGAATTCTTCTCCGATCGGACGTTCCGATCGCCCCGCCCCGATATTTCATTGACACGAAAAACCCTTTCCACGATAATGGGCCCCGCCCGCGCGGAAGGCGCCGCTTTCCGATCGCGGCATTTGGCGACGGTCAGCGCCGGGACCGACCGCCCGTGCCCGCCTGTCGAGATGCCTCCCGGAGAGGCCGGTCCCGCCTGAATGCCTGCAAAGGAGCGCCCCCATGACTGAAGACCCGACACCGACACCGCGCCCGGAGGATCCGGCTCAGGACTACGACCTCCTGCAGATCGACCCCGACTGCTCCCCGGCGGAGCTGCATTTCGCCTTCGAAAAAATGATTGCCGCCTGGGATCCGGACCGTTTCCCCCACGTCCAATCCTGGAAAGAGACGTCGGATAAAAAGCAGAGGGAAATCCGGGAGGCCTATGAAAGGCTCCGCGTTCTTCAGGAGGCGCGCGAGACGGCCGGACCGGAAGGTCCGCCCCGTACCGACCCGACCCCCACCCTCCTGTCCGTCCCCGTGAATCCCGCCCGGGACGACGAGATCCCCGCGGATGAAGACGAAGATCCTCCCCGGGAAACCGCCCCGGCACGTTTCGTGTCCGGGGTCCCGCACCGTTCCTGGTTTGCGGCTGCAGGCGTGATGATCGGAGTCCTGCTGATCCTCGCTCTCCTTTGGCCGGGTCTCTATCATTACGAGACCGTCCGGCTGGACGGCAAGGACTATCCGCTCCGCGTCAACCGTCTGACGTCCCGGGCCCAGTACTCCGACGGCCGGCAGTGGCTCGATCCGCCCCTTCCCGCGGCAGCGCCCACCGCCCCCGCGCCCCCGGCAGCCCCCCTCGCGCTTGAACCCCCGGCAGCCCCCCCCGCGCTTGCGCCTCCCGCAGCACCACCAGCGCCTGCGGCCCCCCCTCCGCCGTCCGCCGCGACCATTGTTCCCGCACCGCCGGCAGCCCCCCCCGCCGCCGCGACCCCGCCGGTGAAAGCCGCCGCGATGCCCCGGGAAAAACCCGCCCCCGCCCCCCGAATCGGGGCCATGCCCGCGGCGGATCGAACCCGCGCCAATACCGGGTCCAAAGGGCGCTATGGCATCCAGGTCGGCGCCTATCCGGAAAAGGCGAAGGCCGAGGCGCAGGCAAATGCGCTGCGGACAAAGTATCCCACGGCTCGGGTTGAAACGGTCCGCATCGAGGGGAAGGGACCGTGGCATCGGGTTCTCGTCGGCCGTTTCGAAAACCGCGACGATGCCCTCCGGTATCTCAAGGATCATCGGATTGGTGAAGCGTATCCCGGCAGTTTCGTTCAGACCCCCGCCCGCCCGTGAGCGTGGCCGGGCCCGGCGGCTCCTCCTGCTCTTGGCGGGGCTTGTCCTGTGCGCCTGCGCCCCGGCGCCCGTCTGCACCGTTCCGGAGGACCCGGGGGCGATCCGGGCGCCCGGCGGATCCCCCGCGCGCGTTCTGATCCTGTATCAGAGCACCTACGGCAGCACGAAACAGTACGCGGACTGGATCCACCTCGAGATCCCCAGCGCGATGGCGGATCTCGAGGCCTGTCCAGCGCCGGATTTCGCCCCCTACGACGTGATCGTGTTCGGCAGTCCCGTCCGCACCGGCCGGATCGTCCTGGCGCCGCTCATCGTTTCGTCCTGGTCCGCCATCCGGGACAAGTCCCTGGTCCTGTACACCGTGTCCGGCACCCCCCCGGATCACCCTGCGATCCGGGCCCTCTACCGCGTCAGCCTGCCCGAGGACATCCGGGAGGGTATCCGGCATTTCCCGCTCCACGGCCGCATGGTTCACCGGACCCTGAGCGCCCGGGACCAGGCCCTGGTGTCCGTGGGCCGGGCGATCCAGAGGGACGACACCCTGAAAAAATTCATGCAGGAAGATTTCGATGGGGTGAAGCGGGAAAACCTCGAACCGCTGCTGGAACATCTCCGGACCGTGTTGCGCCCTTCACGGACTGAACCCGGTCACACGCCGACCGTTCCGCCACCCCGGCCATGATGCCCCACGGTCATGCCTGGACCGCCGCCCGCCGGACCGGGATGGATCCGTCGTTCGTCCCCATGGCCTCATGCGCCGCCATGAGCAGAAGATGGAGCCGATTCAAGGCATTGATCTCGCTCGCCCCGGCGTCCATGTCGAGGTAGAGGAGATTCACGTCCGGATACAGGGCCCTCAGACGCTTTTCGATCCCCTTGCCCGTAATGTGATTGGCCAGGCAGCCGAAGGGCTGCAGGCACACGATGTGCCGGACGCCGTGGAAGATCATGGCGATCATCTCCGCCGTCAGGAGCCATCCCTCCCCCGCCTGGTTGGCGAGACTGATGGCCCGGCGGGTTTCCCGGGCGAGGTCGCGCAGATCATGGGCGGGGCGATTGTAGCGGAACCCCTCCAGGACCGCCTCCACCTGCCGGAGACGGAAGCGGATCAGGGGATCCAGGAGGGCGAGCGTGAGGCGTTCCGCGCCGGCCATCCGCCGGAGGGCGGCGCGGCGGTTGAAGTCCTCGTTGATGAAGTGCTGCAGGAAAAAACCCGCCAGAGACGGCGTCACCACCTCCACGCCGCGTTCGACGAGCCAGGAGACGAGGTGATGGTTGGAAAAGGCGTTGTGCTTGACGAAGATCTCGCCCAGGACCCCGATCATGGGCAACGGCCGGTCATGAACGGGGACCGCGTTGAAGGCCGCGACCGCCTCGCGCAGCAGGCGCAGCAGCACCGAAAAGCGGCCCTGCGCCAGGCCCTCCTCCATCCGTTCGAGGTAGGCGGCGTGCACGCGCGTCGCCTCTCCGGCCGAGCGCTCCCGGGCAACGGTCGCCAGGTACAGGCGGGCCAGGGCATCCGCAAAAATCAGCGTCAGGAACAGTTTCTGCGTGAGCTTTTTCCGGTCGATGTCGAACCCGGACGGGGTCTGGCCGTCCAGGGTGGAAAAGGACAGGATCGGCACGTCTTCGCATCCGGCCGCATCGAGGGCCTTGCGCAGCAGGGGCAGGTAATTGGAGGCGCGGCACTGTCCGAACGTCTGGGTGAGGAGGACCGCCGTTTGCGAGGGATCGTACCGGCCGGAACAGAAGGCGTTCACGATGTCCCCGATCACGATGAGCGCGGGATAGCACATGTCATTGTTGACGAAGCGCAGCCCCGTCTCCACCGCGTCGCGCTCCTGGGGCGGCAGAACGGCGAAGCGGTACCCGAAGGACTTGAACACGACGGGCAGGAGCGGGGAGTAGAGGGGTGAAAACCAGGGAACGAGGATCGTCCGCTCCCGGTCCGAGACGCGGTACCGGCGCTCCGGCGGCATGACGGCCGCCGGACGCCCGCCCTCTTCCCGGCGCTCCGCCTCGACCTGCAACAGCGAGCGCAGTCGGATCTTCACGGCCCCCAGATTCGTGATCTCGTCCATCTTGATCAGCGTATGGAGCTTCCCCCCCCGGCGCGCGGTCTCCCGGGCCTCGTCGGCGATCACGGCGTCCAGGCCGCAGCCGAAGGAGTTCATCTGGACCATCTCCACCCGCCTTCGGCCGATGACGAACTTCGCCGCGGCGAGGATCCGGTTGGCATAGCCCCACTGGGTGAGGATCCGGCTGTCGGCGAGCGCATGCTCCGCCGTGAGCGGCAGGACGTCCTCGGGGATCACATCGCACCCCCAGGACGCGAGGAGTTCGGGGATGCCGTGATTGATGAGCGGATCGGCGTGGTAGGGCCGGCCCGCCAGGACGATGACGAGCCGGTCGTCCCGTTCCGCCTGCTCCAGGATGGAGGCCGCCCGGTCCTGCAGGAGACGCTTCTTTTCACGGGCCGCCTCAAGCGCGTGGTCCACGGCCCGGAACGCCCGGCGGGACCCGACGCCCAGAGGTCGGGCGAAGGCGGCGAGTTGCCGCTTCAGAAGACCCGCGTCCCGGAAACTGATCGACGGGCTGTCGACGGGGATGCCGTGCCGGCCGGCCGGATCGAGGGCGCTTCTGACCACGTCGGGATAACCGGTCACCACCGGGCAGTTATAGCTGTTCCCGGCGCGGGCGTCCGTCTGGTCCTCGTACACCACCTGGGGGAAAAAGATCCGCTCGACACCCTTTCCGATCAGGTTCAGGATATGCCCGTGCACGAGCTTGGCGGGAAAGCAGACGTTGTCCGACATGACCGTGCCGACCCCCGCTTCGAACAGCGGCATGCTGGAGGGGTCGGACGGGACGACGCCGAAGCCGCATTCCGTGAGGAAGGTGATCCAGAACGGGGCGTTCTCGTACAGGTTGAGCGCCCGGGGCAGGCCGAACGTCGGCCGGCCCGGCGCGGCCGCTGCGGGGGAGCCGTCGAACAGGGAGCGGAGCTTTTCCTCGAAGAGATTCACGCCGGGGGAGACCGCCGCATCGCCCTGCGCGGCGTGGCGTTCGCAGCGGTTTCCGGTCTGGTACCGCCGCCCGTTGGGAAACCGCAGCGTCGTCAACCGGCAGCGGTTTTCACACCCCCGGCAACGATGGCCGCTCTTCCGGACCGCGCCCGCGGGGAACTGCCCCTCCAGCCCGGTGAACGTGGTCCGGCGGCCCGGCGTCAGACGCTGACGGTTCCGGGCCGTCAACGCCGCGCCGTACGCCCCCATGAGTTCGGACAGATCGGCCCGGACCACGGGCCGGCCGAGCAGCACCTCCAGGGCCCGCAGGACCGCCGGATTGCGGAACGTCCCGCCCTGGACGCAGATCCGCTCCCCCAGAACGGCGGGGTCCCTCAGCTTCAGGACCTTGTAGAGGGAGTTCTTCACGACGGAATAGGCGAGGCCGGCGGAGATGTCCGCGACCGTGGCGCCGTCGCGCAGGGCCTGTTTCACCTTGGAGTTCATGAAGACGGTGCAGCGGGTGCCGAGATCGACGGGTCGCCGCGCCTCGCAGGCCTGGCGGGCGAATGCGTCGACCGACAGGTCGAGCGAACGGGCGAAGGTCTCCAGAAACGACCCGCATCCGGAAGAGCAGGCCTCGTTGATCTGAAGGTCGGCGACCTGCCCGTCCCGGACGCTCATGGCCTTCATGTCCTGCCCGCCGATATCCAGGATGAAGGATACCTCGGGGAGAAACGCTCGGGCGGCGCGGGTATGGGCCAGGGTCTCCACGATCCCGTCGTCGATCCCGAAGGCGGCGCGGATGAGGCCCTCCCCGTATCCGGTGACGGCCGTCCGCACGATCCGCGGACTCACACCCGCCTGCGTACACCGCCGCCGGAAGTCGTCGAGTCCCCGGCGGACGGCCTCGAGGGGATCCCCGTCGTTGTTTGCGTAATGCGTGAGCGCGACCCACCCTTTTTCGTCCATGAGCACCAGCTTGGTCGTGGTCGATCCCGCATCCACGCCGAGATAACAGTCGCTCCCTCGCAGGTCTTCCAGCGCGACCCGGGGGACCCGCTGGCGGGCGTGTTCCGTCTCCCAGGCCGCATAGGCGCCCGGATCGGGGAAGAGGACGGCCAAGCCTTCCCCCGCGTCGCCGGCCGTCCGGCGAACCGGCGCCCCGACCCTGGTCCGGAGCTCCGTCAGGCGGATTTCGCCCCGGCCCTCCGGGTGGTACAGGGCCGCGCCGAGGGCCGTCAGCAGTTCCGGACGGTCGAAAACGGCCTCATCCGTCTCGCCCAGGTTCAGGTGGCGGATGAAGGCCCGGCGCAGTTGCGGGAAGAACGTCAGGGGGCCGCCGGCGAACAGGACCTTCGCCCGGACGTCCACGCCCCGCGCCAGGGTGGCCAGGACCTGCAGGACCACGGCATGGAACACGGAGGCGGCGACGTCTTCGCGCCGGGCGTTGCCGCTGAGAAGCGCCTGGATGTCGGTCTTCGCGAAGACCCCGCACCGCGAGGCGATGGCGTGAATCTCCCCTCCCGCCCCCGCGAGACGATCGAATTCTTCGAGGGACACATGCAGGAGCACGGCCATCTGCTCGATGAAGGACCCCGTGCCACCGGCGCAGCTCCCGTTCATGCGGATATCGGGGCCGTGCCGGTCGTCGAAATAGACGATCTTCGAATCCTCTCCACCGATTTCGATCAGGGTGCGCACCCCGGGATCGCGTCGCCGGACGAGGCGGGTGGACGCCACCACCTCCTGCACGAACGGCAGCCCGGCGGACTCCGCGATCCCGAGACCGGCGGAACCGGTCAGGGTCACGGTCGTTTTCAGATCGTCCAGCCGCGCGAGGGCGTCCGCCAGCATGTCCGCCAGCGTCTCCCGGATCCGGGTGTGATGACGGCGGTAATCCGCGTGAATGGGATTTTCCCGGTCGTCGCAGACCACGAGTTTGACGGTCGTGGACCCCACATCGATCCCCGTTTTATAGTCCATCCCTCTCACCCGCGGCGTTACGGAAATCCGTATTGAAAAAACCGATGACAGGCGAAGGCTGATTTTAATGCCCCCGCTCCAGATGTCAACCGTTTTTCACGCCCGGTTTACCCCCGTTCATTCCACGCCTTGACAACACCCCCCGATTCTGTTCATATGCGCTCAGGTCCGTTTTTTTGAAGACCGCGGTTCAAACACCGGCAAACCCGTTCCGGGCGTATTCGACCGTCCCCGGGGGAAAGGAGGTGCACGAAGATCCGCCATCGCGTCCCGCAACAGGGGGGACCGGCGGCGCGGGAGGGCTGACGCGGGCGTCAGCGAAGGGTGAACCCGAACGAGCAAAAAGGAGGGCCTGCCCTATGATGCAATTTCCCCTGCTTTTGAAAACGTTTCTCCTGCGTGCGGCAAAATATTTCCCGAAGAAAGAAATCGTCTCCGTCTATCCGGATGAGATCTTCCGCTACACCTACGCGGACTATTACAAGCGGACCTGCCAGCTGGCCCATGCCCTGAACGCGATCGGCATCAGGCGTGGGGACCGGGTCGCGAGCGTGGCCCTGAACAACCACCGCCACCTGGAGCTCTATTTCGGCGTGCCCTGCTCGGGCGCCGCCCTCCACACCGTCAATTTCCGCCTGCCGCAGAACCATCTGGCCTACGTGATCAACCACGCGGAGGACCGGGTGCTGTTCATCGACGAGGATCTGGTTTTCTTCGTCGAACTCGTCAAGGATCAGCTCAAGACCGTCAAGCAGTACGTCATCCTCTCCCAGACCGGCAAGATGCCCCAGACCACGCTGTCGCCCGTCGTCCTCTACGACGAGTGGATCGCCGGATTTCCGGAAACGTACGACTGGCCCGAGGACCTGAGCGAATGGGACCCGGCGCTGATCTGCTACACCTCCGCCACGACCGGGGATCCGAAGGGGGTCGTCTACAGCCACCGCGGCCTCATCCTCCACTCCTTCGCGGTGGGCTGCATGCTGGGGGTCATGGAGCGGGACTGCTCGCTGCACATCGTCCCCATGTTCCACGCCAACGCCTGGGGCGGCCCCTTCGGCGGGGTGGGCCTCGGCTGCAAGCAGGTCCTGCCCGGACGCGAGCTCATGAACATGGAAAAGATCTGCCGGATCATCGCCGACGAGAAGGTGACCTTCACCGCCGGCGTGCCCACGATCTGGATGATGCTCTACCAGTACCTCGAGGCGGGCGGCTGGCACGACTTCTCCTCCCTCAAGACCATCGCTTCCGGGGGATCGGCCTGTCCCCGTTTCCTGATGGAGGGCCTGAACGAAAAGTACGGCTTCCCGATCATGCAGGCCTACGGCATGACGGAGACCACCCCGCTCGCCCTGGCCGCCGTTCCCAAGAGCTCCATGGACCACCTCTCCCTGTCGGAGATGTACGACGTCAAGTCCAGCGCCGGCATCCTTGCCCCCGGTCTCGAGATGAAGATCGTCGACGAGAAGGGCGAGGAGGTCCCGATGGACGGGAAGACGTGGGGGGAGATCCTCCTGCGCGGCCCCTGGATCGCCAAGGAGTACGACAAGGACCCGGAACGCTCCAAGCCGGTCTTCGCGGGCGGCTGGCTCCATACGGGGGACGTGGGGACGATCGATGCGGAGGGCTACGTCCGCCTCGTGGACCGGACCAAGGACCTGGTGAAGAGCGGCGGGGAATGGATCTCGTCCGTGGACCTGGAGAACCTGATCATGTCCCATCCCGGCGTCCTGGAGGCGGCCGTCATCGGCATCCCCGACCCGAAGTGGCAGGAACGGCCGGTGGGCTGCGTCGTCGTCAAGCCCGGTATGACCCTGACGCCCGACGAACTCAAGGCGTTCCTGAAAGACAAGGTGAAGGCCAACTGGTGGATCCCCCAGCAGTTCGCCTTCATCGACCAGATTCCCAAGACAAGCGTGGGGAAATTCAGCAAGAAGGAGCTGCGCGAGATGTTCGCGGCCGGCAAGATGCCGCTCTCCGGCTGAGCTTTTTTTTCGCTCAGGAGACTTGCCTTCACCGGGCGCGATGGTTACGTTAAATTAAAACGATCGAAAGGAGTCCGTATGCCCATCTCACTGCCCGAACTGCCCTTTGCGCCCGATGCGCTGGCGCCCGTCATCAGCGTCCGCACCCTGGAGTTCCACCACGGCAAGCACCACCGCGCCTACGTGGACAACGCCAACAAACTCATCGCCGGCACGGACCTGGACACGGCCGCACCGGAGGACATCATCCGGAAAACGGCCGGCGACGCCGCGAAGGCCGGCATCTTCAACAACGTGGCCCAGGCCTGGAACCACGCCTTCTACTGGCAGGGGATCAAGCCGGGCGGCGGCGGCCCGCCCGTGGGCCCCGTGGCCGACCGGATCAAGGCCGCCTGGGGGGATTACGCCGCCTTCGTCGAGGCATTCAAGACGGCGGGAACCACCCAGTTCGGGAGCGGCTGGGTCTGGCTCGTCGCCGACGGGGAGGCGCTCAAGATCGTCAAGACCGCCAACGCCGACACCCCGGTCGCCCAGGGCCTCAAGCCCCTGCTCACCATCGACGTCTGGGAGCACGCCTACTACCTCGACTGGCAAAACCGGCGGCCCGACTACCTGGCGGCGGTGATCGACAAGCTGATCAACTGGGACTTCGTCAACCGTCAACTGGGTGCATGACCGTTCACGCGCGGGGGGAGCGCCCGGCCGTGCAAGCGCGGCCGCTCCCTTCCCCCGCACCTCCAGCCACCGGGAGGAAAGACCCGTGTCCACGGAACGTCCCCACTACCACGACCACCGCAAGCGCCTGAAGGAGCGGTACCAGGCGCAGGGACTGGCCGGCTTTCAGGACTACGAGGCGCTGGAACTGTTCCTGACCTACGCCATCCCGCGGGGAGACGTCAAGCCCCTGGCCAAAGCCCTGATCGCGCGATTCGGCGGCCTCAAGGCGGTCTTCGACGCCGAGATCTCCGAACTGGAGGCCGTCAAGGGCGTGAAACGCCACACCGCCCTCCTCCTTAAGCTGGCCAAGGACCTGGCCGGCGCCTACCTCAAGGAGCAGGCCCGGGAGCGGTCCCAGATCTCCTGTACGCAGGAGCTGTACGACTACTGCCGCATGGTCATGGGGGGCCTGAAGGACGAGCAGTTCCGGGTGATCTATCTGGATGCCCAGAACCGGATCATCGACAGCGAGCTGATCGAGGAGGGCATCGTCAACCAGGCGGTCGTCTATCCCCGGAAGGTGATCGAAAAGGCCCTGAAGAAGAAGGCCTCCGCCTTGATCCTCGCCCACAACCACCCCTCGGGCCACGTCAAGCCCTCGGACGCCGACGTGCGCCTGACGAAATCCGTGCAGGAGACGGCCCGCCTCCTGGACATCCTGGTCCACGACCACATCATCGTCGGCGAGAACCGGTTTTTCAGTTTCCGTGAAGAGGGCATGATGTAAGGGGGGAAACGTCCGGCAGCCGGTCATTCGCGCCGGACGCAACGGCGATTCGCCGGGCGCCAATCTCCGCGCGGGTACGCCGTGACGGCGGGAAGATGCGGGCAGGGAAACGGTTGGCGGAACGTGCAGTCAAAAAAAGGGGGGCCGATTCGCCCCCCCTGTCCATCCGCCCGGGCCGGAACGGCAAGCGCTCAGAGCCCGGCGAAGCCGCTATTTCCCCTTGTCGACCCGTTCCTTTAATTCCTTCCCAACCTTGAAGAAGGGGAGACGCTTGGGTTCCACCTTGATGTTCCGGCCGGTCTTCGGGTTCCGGCCCGTGTAGGCCCCGTACTCCCGAACCACGAAGCTGCCGAACCCGCGGATTTCGATCCTGCCGTTTTTCTTCAACTCTGCGGCGAACCCCTTGAATACGAGATTGACCACGTCAATCGCCTTTTTCTCCGTCAGGTTCTCTTTCCTGCTCAGCGCCTCGATAAGTCCGGATTTATTCATGATGGCCTCCTCAAATGGCTTGTTCCACACGCCTCAGATTTGTTCAGGGACAGGGCGGTTTATGAATAACACGATAATTTGCTTTCGTTTTCGGCGACTATTATTTATTTTTCATCGCTTGTCAAGACAAATTTTAAGAATTCTTCCATTAAAACCGCGATGATAGTAAACGCTCGACCTCCCGGGACGTCAGCGGACGGATCTCGCCCTCCTTCAGCGTCCCGAGCTTCAGACCGCCGACGGCGGTCCGCACGAGCCGCGCCACGCGGTAGCCCAACGCCTCCAGGGCGCGCCGGATCACGCGATTCCGCCCCTCGGCGATGGTCAGGGTCAGCCAGGTGCTCCGGTCGTTGACCTTGTCCAGACTGACCTCCTGCGGCTGGAACGGTCCGTCCGCGAGGGTCACGCCCCCCCGGAGGGCCGCGAGATCCCGGGCGGGCATCCGCCCCTGGACCTTGACCCGGTAGGTTTTGGTGATGCGGTAGCGGGGGTGGCTCAGGCGCTGGGAGAATTCCCCGTCGTTGGTGAACAAGAGCAGACCTTCCGTCTCGTAATCCAGCCGTCCCACGGGAAACACCCGTTCGGTTACGCCCGTCAGAAGATCGCCGACGGTCGGCCGCCCCTCGGGATCGCGCAGGGTCGTCACGTAACCCCGCGGTTTGTTCATGAGGAGGTAGAGCCGTTCCTCGCCCGGGAGGATCTGGCGTCCGTCCACGCGGATCTCGTCCCGGGCGGCGTCCGCTTTCGTTCCCGGCTGGCGGATGACGGCGCCGTTGACCTGCACCCGCCCGAGCCGGATCATCTCTTCCGCCTGGCGCCGCGAGGCCACGCCGGCGCGGGCAAGAATCTTCTGGAGACGTTCGGGGTTCACGCCTGGATGTCCTTGAGTTCCGTGAGGGTGGGCAGTTCCGTCAAGTCCTTGAGCTGAAAGACCTCGAGAAAGCGTTTCGTCGTCCCGTAGAGAATCGGCCGGCCGGGAACGTCCTTGCGCCCCACCATCCTCACCAGGCGCTTTTCGAGCAGGCCCTTGAGCGTCCCCCCCACATCCACCCCGCGGACGCGGTCGATGTCCGCCTTGACGACCGGCTGCCGGTAGGCGACCACCGCGAGGGTTTCCAGGGCCGCCGGGGAGAGCATCTGCGGCCGCCCGGCCTTGAGCTTCCGCACCCAGGGGGCCAGATCGGGGCGGCTGTAGAACTGCCAGCCGCCGGCGATTTCGCAAAGGCCGAAGCCGCCCCCGCGCGCCTCATGGTGTTCCGCCAGGGTTTTGAGAAGGCCCAGGATGCCCTGCCGGTCGTACTGGGGCAGGACTTCACGCATCCGCTCGACCGTCAGCGGCGTTTCGGAGGAAAAAATCAGGGCATCAAGAATGGCGAGATCTTCTTCCACGGTCATTCCTCCCCGACGATAAAGATGCGGATGGCGGCGAACGTCGCCGCCTGATAGACGCGGATCATCCGGAGCTTCATCAGTTCGAGAACCGCCAGGAACGTGTACACGATCCGCTGACGGGTGATCTGTTCGTCCATGAGTTCCGCAAACGTCATGTCCCGCTTCAGGGCGAGACAGTCCATGATTTCGTTGATGCGATCCGCGAGCGAAATCCGCTCCAGATCGATTTCCATCAGGTCGGCCTGGTCGAGCTGGGCGAGCATCCGCTGGAAGGCCTCCACGAGCGTGAAGATGTCGGCCTCGATGGGCGTCTCTTCTCCGCTCTCCTCCGGCGGCGCTTCCGGCGGCGCACCGCGCTTGAAGACATCCCGCTCGAGAAGGGTCCGGCGGTCGAGCTGGAGCGCCGCCTCCTTGAAGGCCTGGTATTCGAGCAACTGCTGCACCAGCTCCGCCCTCGGGTCCCCCGTCTCGTCCTCTGCGCCCCCGTCCTCCTGCTCCGGCGCCGGCAGGAGCAGTCTGGACTTGATGTGCAGGAGCGTGGCGGCCAGGACGAGGTATTCCCCCGCCAGATCGAGATTCAGGGCCTTCATCAGGTCGAGGTACTCCAGATACTGGCGGGTGATCAGGGCAATAGGAATGTTGTAGATATCGATCTCGTTCTTCCGGATCAGATAGAGCAGCAGATCCAGCGGCCCCTCGAAGACGTCGAGCTTGATTTCATAGGACATGATCAGATCTTCACGGCTTCCCGGACTTCCTCCAGGGTCTGCCGGGCGATCGCGGCGGCCCGGAGGTTTCCCTCCCGGATGATGTCCGTCACTTCCGGGAGATGCTGCCGATAATAATCCTGTCGCTCGTGGATCGGTTGAAGGCGCTCGGCGATCCGCTCCCCCAGACGGCGTTTGCACTCGGTGCAGCCGATCCCCGCCCGGCGGCAGTCGACGGCGATCTCGTCCACCTCGGCCGCACCACTGTACAGCCCGTGCAGGGTAAAGACGTTGCACAGCTCCGGACGCCCCGGGTCGCACTTGCGCATCCGCTGCGGATCGGTAAACATGGCGTTGACCTTCTTCGCGAGCACGTCGCCGCGGTCGCTCATGTAGATCGCATTCTCGTAGGACTTGCTCATCTTGCGGCCGTCGATGCCGAGGAGTTTGGGGACGTCCGCGAGCAGCGGCTCGGGAATGGGGAAGAGCTCGCCGTACAGGAAATTGAAACGCCGGGCGATCTCCCGGGTCAGCTCCACGTGGGGGAGCTGATCGACGCCCACCGGCACGCCGCAGGCCTTGTACATGATGATGTCGGCCGCCTGGAGGACCGGGTAGCCGAGGAACCCGAACGTGGACAGGTCCTTTCCGGCCAGCTCGGCCTTCATTTCCTTGTAGGTCGGATTCCGCTCGAGCCAGGGGAGCGGAGTGATCATGGCGAGGATCAGGAACAGTTCGGCATGCTCCTTGACCGCGGATTGAACGAAGAGCGTGCTCCTGGCGGGATCCAGCCCGGCGCTCAGCCAATCGATGAACATGTCCAGCGTGTTCGCCCGAATCGAATCCGTCCGGTCATAGTCGCTCGTCAAGGCGTGCCAGTCGGCGACGAAATAGAAGCACTCGTACGCGCCCCCCTCCTGCAGGTCCACCCAGTTTTTCAGGGCGCCGTGCAGATTTCCCAGGTGCAGCCGGCCCGTCGGCCGCATCCCGCTCAAGATTCTCCTGCCCGCCAAAACGAATGTCCTCCCCTTTCCGGCACGGATGCCGACAGGTCCCGGCTCGCGTTGCACATCGCGATCCCGGCCCCGCGGATGGGCGATTGTCCCGGATCCGTGCACCCTCGCATCGGGCGCGCGCCGGGAAAAGGTTTGGGCGCGTTCACGCGCTTCACCCCGGCGGTGCGGCAACCAGGGCCTGGGCCGAAACGTTGCTTGGGCGCCGATCCCGGTTCCCGCGCACTGCCGTGGCGACCTATAACAGAAGGTCAACGAAAAAACAAGGCCTTCGGGATCTCCCGAAGGCCTCGCTACGTCCAGCCTGATACCTGTTGGGGGGGTCTTATTTCACCTTGTCTCCGAGGGCCTTGCCCGCCTTGAACTTCACGACCTTCTTGGCGGCGATCTTGATGGTTTTACCCGTCTGGGGGTTCCTTCCCTCTCTGGCCTTCCTCTTGACGACCGAGAAGGTCCCAAAGCCGACCAGTCCGATTTTCCCGTTCTTTTTGAGTTCCTTGGCCACCGCCGCCACGTACGCATCCAGTGCCTTCGCCGCCGCCGCCTTGGTGATGTCCGCCTCCCCCGCGATTACCCCGATCAATTCTGCCTTCGTCATGCCTTCCTGTCCCCCTTTCTCGATTGATGGTTAAAATGTCCGCCACCCGTTCGTGGCTTGAAGAATCATGGGCCCTTCATGCCGCCTGCCGCGTCAAAACCCCTGAAACCATGCGTTTGGCGATTGCAAAATCCGGAAGCTGCGTGTTCATGGGCGCTTCCTGATCAGCCCCGTAACACAATCAAAATAAACACGCAAGAAAAATGTATGCAAAAAAATCCTTGTCCAACGATTTTTTTCACGCGCCCCGGTCGTCCTTCAGGATCAGCAGGTAAAGCTCCCCCGCCTCCTTCAGGCTCCCCGCCGTCCGCCCGGCCTCGGGGCCGGTTCCACAGAACAGATCGGCTTTCCCGGGTCCCTTGAAAACGCCCCCCGTGTCCTGGACGAGGACGAACCGGTTCAGGGGCTCCCAGACGATCCCGCTTCCGCCCTCCTCGAAGCGCGGCTTTCTCGCCTTGAGAAAGGCCAGGGCGCCGCGCGGAAAGAGTCCCAGATCCACCGCAACGGATCGCCCCTCCGTCACGGGGAAGCCGAGCGCTCCCAGCGGCCCGTCCTCCACCCGGCGGAAGAAGACGTAGCTTTCGTTGTGGCTCATGATGTCCCCCGCCTCTTCGGGATGGGCGCGGAGGTAGTCGACGATGCCCTGATGGGACATCTCGGAGGCGGAGATCTTTCCCTCGTCGAAGAGAAATCTGGCCAGGCCGCGGAAGGGCCAGCCGTTCTTCTGCGCGTAGTTGACGCGGACGGTTCCCCCGTCGGGCAGGCGGATGATCCCCGACCCCTGTACATGCAGGAAGAACAGCTCGACCGGATCGTCCACCCAGGCGATCTCGAGGTTGCGGCCGGCCAGAACGCCGCCCTGGTCGATCTCGGAACGCCGGTAATGGGGAACGACCTCGCCGTTTTTCAGGCGTCCGACGAGACGCTCGTTTCCGAACCGTTCCCGGAAAAGGCCGAGGTTAACGATCACCGTGTCCTCCGGCGTCCGGTACAGGGGATAGCGGAACCGCTCCGTCCGCTTGAGCGCCCCCGCCAGGATCGGCTCGTAGTACCCCGTCACCGTCACCCGCCCCTCGCCGTCGGACCCCACGGAGCGGTAGAAATCGAAGCGCTCGCGGACCGCGAGCCATTTGTCTTCCGGGGCCCCGCTGCCGTTCAGGATGTCGAGAAACGCCGCCAGGGACGCCTTCATGACCGCAACGCCGCAGGTGCGGTCCCCAAACCGGTAAACGGTCCCGGCGGAGGCCCGGTCGTAATAGGCGAGGCTTTTCTCCACCGCGCGGCGGAGCGTCGCGGGATCGGCGTCATCGGCCAGGGCGGGGATCTCGGCCGGATCGACCCGGACGAAGGCCTCGGCGGCCGGTGTCGCCTCCGGTTCGAGGGTGCGGCCCGTCTCGCCCGCGGCGCTGACCTCGGTCCCCGCCCGGGCCGTTCCGCCCGTGGCGACCGGCTTCGTCACCCGCGGGGCGGGCCGAACCACGGCCGGCGCCTCCTTGCGCACCCGTGGCACCGCCTTGACCTGGGGACCGGCACAGCCAGCGGCCAGGAGCACGAAGGCCGCGATCACCCAACGCAGGCGTTTCATCCCCCCGGCATCATCGCATCGTTTCTTCATAGCTCCACGATCATCGCCACTTCGTCGCAGTAGTCGGGATACTTGGGGCAGCGGAAGCAGTCCGTCCAGATCTTCTCGGAAAGCGTCGAGCGCGAAACCTCCTTGAATCCCACCCGGGCGAAGAAGGCCTGCTCGTAGGTCAGGGTGAAAATCCGGTAGAGCTCCAGCGTGATCGCCTCGGAAATGCAGGCCTCGACGAGCTTCCGGGCGACGCCCCGGCGGCGGTGCGTCTCCTCGACGTAGAGCGACCGGATCTCGGCCAGGTTCTCCCAAATGATGTTCATCGCGCAGATGCCCGTGATGGCCTTTTCTTCCTCGTCCCAGTGGACGAAGAAATCTCTCAGGCTCCCGTAGATGTCCATGAGCGAGCGGGGAAGCATCTCCCCCTTTCCCGCCGACTCGTTGATCATCCGGTGGAGGGTCCTGACATCGCCAATCCTCGCCTTTCGGAGCATGGCCTTCCCCTTTCCCGCTTCCGTATTGACCGGGCGCGCGCCGCGCCCGTCCCGGGGCCTCAGGGGCGCCCGGACACCGCCTTCGACCGGGCCAGCATCTCCCGGGCATGCGCCCGCGTCCGGTCGGTCACATCCACCCCCCCGAGCATCCGGGCGATCTCCTCCAGCCGGCCGGTCTCCGACAGGACCTCGACTTGCGAGGTGGTCCGCTCGCCGACCACCGACTTGGCGACCCGGTAATGGCGGTCCCCGAAGCACGCGATCTGGGGAAGATGGGTGATGCACAGCACCTGGTGGTGACGGGCCACGTCCCGGAGGCGTTCGCCGACGACCTCCGCCGTCGCGCCGCCGATCCCGCTGTCCACCTCGTCGAAGACAATCGTCGCCACCGAGCCGGTCCGGGCCAGCACCTTCTTCAGGGCCAGAATGATCCGGGACAGCTCGCCCCCGGAGGCGATCCGGTGAAGGGGCTTCAGCTCCTCCCCGACATTTGTGGACAGAAAAAACTCCGCCTCATCCATTCCTCGCGCGTTCAGGGTCGGTCCCTCCGCCCCCTCCCCCCCGCCGCGGAAAGCGACGCTGAACCGGACGTCCGGCATGCGCAGCGTCCGGAGTTCCGTTTCCACCGCGCGCTCCAGGACGGCCGCCGCCGCCTTCCGCCGCCCCGACAGGCCTTCGGCTTCCCCGATCAGGCGGGCATACGCCGCCTTCAGATCGGCCTCCGCGGCCTCGAGGTCTTCGTCGATATGGGCCCGGACCGCCAGCTCGGTCCGCATGGCCTCCGCGCGGTCCAGAACAGAGGCCAGCGAGCCGCCGTATTTCCGTTTCAGGCGCGCCAAAACCTCGAGGCGCTCGTCGACGGTCGCCGCCCGCTCCGGCTCGAAGGACAGGCGCCGCGCGTACTCCCGCAGGGTGAGGGCCCAGTCCTCCGCCTGGTAGTAGATCGCCTCCACGTCCTTTTCGCTGAGGGTAAAACCCGCGTCCAGCTGCGCGATGTCACGGACGTCCGTCAGCACCTGACGGAGTTCGGCCAGGACCGACCCCTCCCGGCCGTAGAGCGTGTCGTAGGCCCGCTGGGCGCTCTCCTGCAGCTTCTGCACGTTAGCGAGCACCTTCTTTTCCGCGAGCAGACGCTCGTCCTCCCCGGCCGCCGTCGCGGCCGCCTCGATTTCCTGAAGCTGGTAGCGGAGCAGGTCTTCCCGCTCGTGCCCCTCGCGCTTCCGCTCGGACAGCTCCCGCACCCGCGCTTTCAATTCCCCGTATTCGCCGAACAGGCGTTCGTACGCGCGGCGTGGGAGGCCGAGCCCCCCGAAGTCGTCCAGGATGTCCAGGTGGTTTTCCGCCCGGAGCAGGAGCTGGTGTTCGTGCTGGCCGCAGATGTTGATCAGCGCTTCGCTCAACCGCGCCATCATGCCGAGGGTGGCCGGGCTGCCGTTCACGTACACCCGGTTCTTCCCGGACCGGGTGACCACCCGCCTCAGGAGCAGGCCGTCTTCCCCCTCCAGCCCCATGTCCGCGAGCGTCTCCCCAAGCCGGTCCGTCTCGTCCGTCTGGAAGAGCGCCTCGACCACGGCGGTTTCCTCGGAGGTGCGGATGATGTCCGGCGAGGCCCGCTCCCCGAGGAGCAGACCGACGGCGCCGATCAGGATGGATTTCCCGGCGCCGGTTTCGCCGGAGATGACGTTGAGCCCGGGCCCGAAGCTGCAGTGCAGCTCATCGATGATGGCGAAATTCTTGATCCTGAGTTCAACGAGCATCTCCACCTCCACTCCCCGACAGGGGGGCGATCGCGGGAGGGCCGGCCTGGCCGGCGGCGCGCCTCAGGGGCGCCCCTTGTCCATGCCGGCGGGGAGGGTTCCCCACCCCAGCTTCGTCCGCAGGATCGCCTGGTAGTCGCGATGGGGAGACGCCACCAGGTGGGTGACGAAGGGGGATTTGCGGATGGCGATGGTATCGCCGTCCTTCACCGTATAGGAGACCTGCCCGTCCAGGGTGACGGTGGCCCCCTGCTCCCGGGTCCAGAGGATGATCTTGACCGTGGCGTCCTCCGGCAGGATGATCGGGCGGTTCGTCAGGGTATGGGGGCAGATGGGGTTCAGGATGATCAGGGCCTGTTCGGGGAACACGATCGGCCCGCCCCCGGAAAGGGAATAGGCGGTGGAGCCGGTCGGGGTGGAGATGATCAGCCCGTCCGCCTTGAAGGTGGTCAGATAGCAGTCGTTGACGATCGTCTCCATCTCCACCATCCGGGAGAGATTGCCCCGATGGATGACCACGTCGTTGAGCAGCGTCCGTTCCTTGACCGGCTGCCGTTCCCGGCTGATGGCGGCGTCGAGCATCATCCGCCGCTCGATGCGGCAGTCCCCGCGGAGGATCATCTCCATGGCGCCGATCATCTCGTTCAAGTTGATCTCCGTCAGATAGCCGAATCCGCCCATGTTGATCCCGACGATGGGGATGTCGACCTCCCGGGCGGCCCGTGCCGTTCGCAGCAGCGTCCCATCGCCGCCGAAGACGACAATCATGTCCGCCGTCTGCACGAGCTTGCGCCGGTCCAGGCCGCGTTCCTCGCCGCTCTTGCGGGCCAGGGCGTCCTCGAAGAAGACCGTCACGCCCCGCTCGACGAGCCAGCGCTTCAAGATGAGCGCGTATTCCGGAGATTTTTCCTTTTCGACATTGGCGATAACGCCGACTTTCTTGATGTTCATCACGAACCCCGCGGGAAAGCTGCGTGTTGACCTATCACAAAAAGAAAACGCTGTCCACGACGGAATTGGTTTATGATCCCGGTTGGTTAGTTCGGGCCGGTCCATCAACGCCCGGGCCGGGATCCGCTTGACAACGGGCGCGATATTGCGCTACGGTGCGCCACTTGGAGGACATCATGGGCTTGCTTTCGGGAACCTGGACCTTTTCTCGCCATCGCGTGATGGGCGATCTGCCGCCGACGTTTCCGGCGTTCATCAACGAACGGATCCGGCGCTACTCCTTTGCGGAACTGGAACGGTCCACCGCGGAGCAGACCCTGGGATGGACGTCGGCCGAAGACGTCCTCGACACGGCGTTTTCGTATGCAAAATACGCCGTCGGGGATTTCCTCGTCTTCGCCCTCCGGATCGACCGCAAGACCGTCCCCCCGTCGCTGCTGCGGATCCGGACCCTGGCCGCCCAGAACGCGCGGCTGACCGAAACGGGCCGCAAGCGACTCTCCCGCGAGGAGAACGAGGCGATCCGCGAGCGGGTCCGCCTGGAGATCCTGCGCGCCGCCCTGCCCGTCCCCGCCCTGTTCGAGGTCTGCTGGTCCGTCTCCGACAAAACCCTCTATTTCAGTTCGCTCTCCCCCCGGATCATGCAGGACTTCCAGAATCTCTTCAAGGAATCCTTTTCGCTGACCCCCTGCCCCCTCCTCCCATGGGAGGCGGAATTCCTGGACGCGGACACGGCCGAACGGCTGGCCGCATGGACCCGGAAGCGGGGCACCGACGCGGCGGGCGACGGCCTCGCGTCCGATCCGGCCCTCCTCGGCCGCGAATTCCTCACCTGGCTCTGGTTCAAGAGCGAGGAGCGCGACGGCAGGATCACCCTGCCGGACACGGGCGACGTGGAGCTGCACTTCCAGCGGCGCCTCGTTCTCGAATCCGGCGAGGGCGAATACTTCTCCTCCGTCACCTGCCAGGGCCTCAACGCCGACCTCAAGGAGGGGAAGGAGGCCCTGCGCCAGGGGAAGAAGATCCGCGAGGCGCGGCTGAAACTCACGCGGGACGACCTGACGTGGGAGTTCACCTTCAAGGCCGACGCCTTCGCCTTTCAGACGATGAAGCTCCCCGCCACCTTCACCGAGGCCGGGGAGGCGGAGGACACCGAGGAGGGACGCACGCTGGAACGGATCTACCTGATCCGGACGGGCGTCGATTTGATGGACCAACTCTGGGCCGGCTTCTTCCGTTCGCGCCTCTCGCCCCGCTGGACGACCGAAGAGATGCCGCGCCTGAAAACCTGGATCGGACGATGAACCGGAGGGTCCCCGACGCCCATCCGCCTGACACGCCCGGCCGCCTCCCGCGCCGCCTTTCGCTGCAGCGGGATACCGCCGGGACCGGGGGCCTGCGCCTGTCCGTCTCCGGCCGCCTCGACCGGGACGCGTTCACGGACTTTCTCGCCGAATGGCAGGACCTCCTGCCGGATATCGAGGCCGGACGTCCGGAGCGGATCGCCGTCGACCTCGCCCCGATTTCGACCGCGGACAGCGCGGGCGCCCTGCTCCTGATGCAGATGGAGACGGACCTCAAGCAGCGCGCGATCGCCGTCGACTTTCTGCATGCATCCGGCGACATCGAAGCGATGTTCACGCTGCTGAGCGAACAGGCCGCCCGGGCCCACGCGGGCCCGGTCCGGACGGACGGGGGCAACCCGCTCGTCCGCGTCGGCGACGCCGGCGTCCGCGCCTATCAGGAATTCGTCGTCCTCATGACCTTTTTCGGAGAGATGATCGCAACCCTCGCCGACGCCGTCCGCCATCCCCGCTCCGTCCGCTGGGGCGACGTCCTCGTCTCGGTCCAGCGGGCGGGACTGGAGGGACTGCCGATCGTCGGCCTCATCAGTTTCCTGCTGGGCCTCATCATCGCCTTCATGTCGTCGCTGCAGCTCAAGCCCCTCGGGGCGGGCGTCTATGTGGCCGCGCTCGTCGGCATTTCCGTCGTCAAGGAACTCGGGCCCATCATGACGGCGATCGTCGTGGCCGGGCGCTCCGGCTCGGCCTTCGCCGCCGAAATCGGCACCATGAAGGTCAACGAGGAGGTGGACGCCCTGGTCATCATGGGTTTCGACCCGATGAAATTCATCGCCCTGCCGAAGATCCTGGCCGCCGTGATCGTGCTGCCGCTCCTGACCCTCTACGCGGACCTCTTCGCCATCCTCGGGGGCCTCGTCGTGGGAGTGCTGGGACTGGACCTGACCGCGCAGACCTACATCCACCAGACCCTGCAGGGCATTCGGGTGACGGACATCTCGACGAGCCTGCTGAAGGCCGTCGTCTTCGCCGTCCTCATCGCCGGCATCTCGTGTCAGCGCGGGTTCCTCGTGACCGGGGCCGCGGAGGCCGTCGGACGTCAGACCACGTCCGCCGTCGTCTCCTCGCTGTTCCTCGTGATCATCGCCGATTCCGCGTTTGCGATCGCGCTGCACTATATCCGTTGACCCGGCCCGCGGGCCGTGGGAGGATCGATGAACCCGGACATTCCGGCCATTGCCGTTGAAAATCTCACCGCCCGCTACGGGGAGCGGACGATCCTCGAGGGGGTGACCTGCGCGGTCCGGCCCGGCGAGGTCTTCCTCATCATCGGCGGCAGCGGCTGCGGCAAATCGACCCTGCTCAAGTACATGATCGGCCTGTACACGCCGGCCGCCGGGCGGGTGTGCGTCCACGGGGTCGATCTCAGCACCCTCGACGAGGAGGCGCTCCTCGGCATGCGCAAGGGGATGGGCGTTCTGTTCCAGTCCGGGGCCCTCATCGGCTCCATGACGCTGTTCGAAAACGTCGCCCTGCCCCTGAGCGAACATACCCGGCTGCCGGACGAGACAATCGCCCGGATCGTCCGGATGAAGCTGGCCTTGGTCGATCTCGCCGGCTACGAGGACCTCTATCCGGCCGAGCTGTCCGGCGGCATGAAGAAGCGGGCGGGGCTGGCCCGCGCCATGGCCCTCGACCCGAGCATCCTTTTTTTCGACGAGCCGTCGTCCGGGCTGGACCCCGTCTCGTCCGCCGAACTCGAAGCCACGATCACCCGGATCAACGAGGGGACGGGCACCACCCTGGTGATCGTCTCCCACGATCTGGATCTGATCTTCCACATCGCCCACCGGGTGGTCCTGCTCGACAGCGAAGCCCGGGGCATCATCGCCGAGGGCGATCCGCACCGGCTCCGCGAAACTTCCCGGGACCGCCGGGTCATCCGGTTCTTGAACCGCACCATCGAGGGATAACGCCATGGCCAAGAAAGTCTCCCGTTTCCTGATCGGCATCTTCGTCACGATCGGCGTCCTGATCGCCGTTGTCACCCTCATCCTCCTCGGCGCCACGAGCTACTTCCAGGAGGGGGCCATGTACGTGGCCTACTTCGACGAGTCGGTTCAGGGCCTGCAGGTCGACTCGAACGTCAAATACCGGGGCGTCGAGATCGGCAAGGTCAAGGCCATCGGCGTCGCGCCGGACAACATGCTCATCGAGGTCGTGATGAAGATCAACCAGAAGGGGGTCGTGGCCGCGGACACGACGGCCCAGCTCCGGGCGGCGGGAATCACGGGAATCGTCTTCGTCGAACTGGACCGCCGGAAGGCGGACGCCGGCCTTGCCACGCCCCGCATCGGCTTCAAGGCCCCCTACCCCGTCATCCCGTCCCGCCCCTCGGACGCCAAGCAGTTCTTCTCGGGGGTGGACGCCCTCCTGGACAAGATCCGTGCGCTCGACGTCCAGGGCATGTCGGGCCAGTTGTCCGCCACCGCCGGGGCCATCGAAACCTTCTTCAACGGCCCGAAGACGAACCGGATCCTCGCCAATCTGGAGGCCACGACAGCCACCCTGGACCGGGTGCTCGCCCGGCTCGATCGCCTGACGGCGCAGAGCACGCTCGACGACACCGTCAAGGAGGCCAGGGTGGCCCTCACGGAGGCGCGCGAGCTGATCACCGCCGTGAAGAAGGAGGTGCAGGCGGTGAACCTCGCGGAGACGTCGGGCACGGCGAACCGGTGGATCGAGGGCCTGGACCGGCGGACCCGCGACGTGACCACGGATCTCAAGGTCACCAGCGAAAACGTGCGCCAGGCCTCGGAATCCCTGGACAGGCTTCTGGACCGGCTGGAGGCCAATCCGTCCGACCTGCTCTTCAGCAAGCCGCCCCGGGTTCCAGAAAATCCCTGAAAAGGAGGATTATCGGCATGAAGACCGCGTATCCCAGAGAAAGACGCCTCGTCCCCCGACGCCCGCACGGCCGCATCCTGGCGGGCCTGACGGCCCTCCTCCTGGTCGCCCCGGCGTGGGGCTGCCTCGGCGGCAACCGGACCGCACCGCTGCCCTTCCAGTACAGCCTGGAATACGCCTCCCCGCGCCTCACCGACCTGCCGCCCCTCGACACCACGCTCAGCCTGGAGCGCTTTTCCTCCACCCAGGGGATCAACATGACCGCGATGATCTATCGCTCCGAGCCGTACCGGAATGACGCCTACTACGGACACTACTGGCGGAGCCGGCCGCGGGATCTGGTCACGGACTTCCTCCTGAGGGACCTGAAACACGCCCGCCTCTTCAAGGCCGTCTTCTCCTACCAGGACCGGCAGGAGAGCCGTTTCGTCCTCCAGGGCGCCGTGACGGAATGCTCGGCCCACTACGAGGCGCAGGGCGCCCAGCGGGCCGTTTTTTCCCTGAACCTCACGCTTCTGGATACGCAGCGGAAGGAGATCACCGAACAGGTCGTCTTCGAGAAGCGCTACGATCTCGCGCCCGCGATGGAGGAGCGCTCGCCGCGGGCGCTCGCCCGGGGAATCAGCGCGGCCATGGAAACCCTCTCCCCGCAGATGATGCGCGACGTCCACCGCGCCGTGCGGGAGCGCCTCGCCGCGCCTTCCACACCATCTTCCCTGTAAGCAGCACCCCAAACCCGGCGAGGTTGCGTATGCGTGCAGTGATCATGGCGTCCGCATCTCCAGCAATAGCGGCATGGTCTTTCGCCGGCCTCTGACTTGAGAAAACCGGTCTTCACGGTTTGGATCATCCCCGGAAACAGGGCCGGCCGCGTCCCGGCCGGAGCGTATCGGAAAAAACCGAAAAGGAGGGAGACATGAGCAAACCCAAGAGCCAGCCGATTTTCGATGAAAAGGACTTCCCCATCAGCCTGGCCCGTCTCGCGGTCCTGTCGGGAACGGGCGTGGACATCGATGAACTCAAGGTCAAGCCGATCATTGCCGTCGTCAATTCCCACACCGAATTTCACCCGGGGCACATGCACCTGGACCAGCTTGCCCGGCGGGTCAAGGAGGGCATCCATGCCGGGGGCGGCATTCCCTTCGAGTTCAACGTGCCGGCCCCCTGCGACGCCCTGTCGGAGGGAAACGAGGGGATGCGCTTCATCCTGCCCCAGCGGGAGCTGATCGCCGACATCGTCGAAACCCACGTCCGGAGCATGCTGTTCGACGGCCTGGTGATGATCGCCAGCTGCGACAAGATCATCCCGGGCATGATCATGGCGGCCGCCCGGCTCGACCTCCCCACGATTTTCCTGACCGGCGGACCCGGAGCGTTTCAGATCCGCTATTCTCCGGCGATGAAGGGGAGCATCCACCACCGGGACTATCCCGACCTCGACGATATGGTGGCCACGGCCACGTGCGCCACCTGCGGCGCCTGCGAGTTGATGGGGACGGCCAACACCTTCCAGTGTCTCGTCGAGGCCCTGGGGCTGACCCTGCCCGGTTCGGCAAACGTCCCCGCCTTCTTTGCCCGGAAACTGCTCTTTGCCCGCCAGACGGGCAAGCGCATCGTGAAGATGGTGGAGGAGGGGCTCCCCGCCCGCAGGATTCTGACGATGAATGCCCTCGAAAACGCCCTGATGGTCGATCTGGCCATCGGCGGCTCGACCAACACGACGCTTCATCTGCCGGCCATTGCCCATGAGCTCGGGGTCTCTCTGCCCCTGTCAAGGTTCAATGACTTCAACCGCAAGATTCCGACCCTCTGCGGCGTCGTACCGAACGGCCCGCACGGCATGCAGGATTTCTACCGGGCCGGCGGCGTGCAGGCGGTGATGAAGGCACTGGGGGATCGACTTCACCTGGATGCCGCCAACGTCACCGGCCAGACGCTGCGGGAGAGCCTCGGGGAAGCCCGGGTGCTGGACGATCAGGTTATTCACGGTCTGGAAAATCCCTTCTTCGCGGAAGGCGGAACCGTGGTCCTCTCCGGCAATCTTGCGCCGGATGGGGCGGTGGTCAAACAGTCCGGCGTCGATCCGGGGCAGATGATCTTCAGCGGCCCGGCCCGGGTGTTCGACGCCGAGGGGGACTGCCTGCAGGCGATCCGCGAAAGGACGATCCGCGAGGGAGAGGTGGTCGTCATCCGCTATGAAGGCCCCCGGGGTGGACCCGGGATGCCGGAAACACTGGCCGTGACGTTAGGTCTCAGCCTGTCCGGGATCAAACAGGTCAGCCTGATCACGGATGGCCGGTTTTCCGGGGCCAGTTCCGGACCCTGCATCGGGCACGTCTCCCCCGAGGCCTTCGTGGGAGGCCCGCTGGCCGCGGTCAGGAGCGGAGACATCATCGACATCGACATCCCCGCCCGCAAGCTCGAAATACGCCTGTCGGAGACGGAAATCCGGGAGCGGATGAAAGACTGGCGGCCGCCGGCGCGGAACATCCCGCCGGGCTTTATGCGGCGCTATGCGCAGACGGTCAGTTCCGCCGCCCTGGGGGCCGTTCTCGCCTAGGATGGAAGGGATGTCGTGCGGTCTTTCCGGCGTTTCCACCCGGCGACGCGGCTCATCGCTCCCGCCAGGCCCCGGAGGGAATGGAACACGGGAAGGCCCGCCGCCACGAAGGCCTCCTGCGCGGCCAGGAATTCCTTCATGCCTTCGAGATCCTCCGGGGGGCGCAGGGCGATGAGGACGGGCTTGCCCACGGCGTCCCGGGCGGCGCGAATCACGGCCGTGACCGGTTCCAGAAAAGCGGGTGTCGAAAAGCGGCCCATGCCCCAGCTGCCGATGGGGTGGAAGCCCAAGTGATAGACGAGCATGTGGATGTCCGGGGATGAGCCCACGGTGCGAAGGGCCACATCGATGGCGCGGGGATCGATGAGGTTCAACGTATCCACCGGGTTCGTGAAGATGCTCCCGGCGACCGGCAGATGGCGCTTCAGCTCATCCTGGACCTCCGGCGACAGGCGGGGCACGTTCAAGCCGGCCCGTTCGAGCTCGTCGCATCCAAGCACCGCCGGACCGCCGCCCGCGCCGATCATGGCCGCGCCGATGCCCGCGGGAAGCGGATGGGCGAAACGGAGGGCCGTCAGCGTATCGATCATCTCGTCCAGGTGATCGACCTGTAAGGCGTTGGTCTGCCGGCAGAGGGCCTCGAAGACGGCGACGGAGCTCGTCATGCTCGCCGTGTGTCCGAGGGCGGCGCGCAGGCCCGCCTCCGTTTTGCCGCCCTTGTAGACGATGACGGGCTTGCGGCGCGCGGCCGCCGCCAGGGCGCGGGCGAAGCCCTCCCCGTCGCGCACGCCCTCCACGTAGGCGGCGATGATCTCCGTTTCGTCATCCCCGGCAAAGTATTCCAGCAGTTCGCATTCATTGACATCCAGCGCATTGCCGTAGCTCACGACCTTGCTGAAGCGGATCCCCCGGGGCCCGCTGGATTTGGGAAGAATCTGCGCATGTCCACCGCTCTGGGTCAGGAAGGCGACCGGTCCCGGATCGAGGGGGATATCGATGCTGTTGGCCACACGACGCCCCGGGACGAAAAGGCCGATGCAGTTGGGTCCGATGATGCGAAACCCGTTCGCCCGGGCCTTGTCCAGCATGGCCTGTTCGAGGGCCGCGCGGTCATCCTCGCCGCTCTCGCCGAAACCCGCCGTGAAGAAATGGACGGATCGAACGCCTTTGGCGGCGCACTCGTCGAGAAGCGCCAGACAGGACTCGGCGGGGATGTTCACAACGACGTGATCGATCGGGTCGGGTACGGCCAGCAGGTTCGGGTAGCAGGGGATGCCGAGAATCTCCGGATACTTGGGGTTGATCGGATAGATGGCGGGATAGCCCGCCTTGATAAGCGACAGGACGACCAGTCCGCCGAAGGAAAAACCGCCGCCCGTGGTCGGCGAGGAAACCCCCACGACCGCCACGCCCCGCGGGTTGAACACCTCCTCAAGAGGCACCTGTTTTCCTGCCGAGTTCTCATCCATGAATGCACTCCCTGCAATCCCCGCGATCCCATACGTTTGAATCTATTGCGTCAGGGTAAAGTCGATGCCGCCGATCGGCACCCAGGACGACTCCTCCCACGAGGGTTTGTCACGCTCCCGAAGCAGGAATTCAATGCGATAACGCCCCGGCTTCCTGACGTCGAAAGTGAAAAGAGCGGCCCCCGGATTGTTGCAATATGAACTTGAGCGGTATCGTGGATCCTGCCCGTTGTTGTCCCCGTCGGGATGCTTAAGGATATACCCGAAAACATACAGCGGCAGATTGTTGCTGTTGACGTAAGTGTTGACGGGCGGTCCTTCCAGCATTGCACCGAACTTGTGCCCCTTATCCCAGGCGCTCATCGCTTCATTGACGGAAAAAGTGTCTCTGACATCAACCGCCCGAACTTCCCTGTCATAGGTATTCGAGCCGATGGAGACCTCGCCATAGATCCCAACGCCCCAGCGCTTCAAGCGCCACTGTTTGTATTGAAAAGAAGGAACGGGAAAGGGATGGCCGCCTTCTCCGGAGGAACGGACATCCGATGACGCGGGCTGCTTCTTTTCACCGGTGAAGGCAACGGAATATTCCCTGACGGAGACTTCCCTTTTGGACTCCCTCTCCACGATCGCCGTTCTCACCTTCCACGTGCCGAACGCCGGGGACAGCTTGTTCGGACTCCTGTCATAGAAAAAAACGGGGAATGTCAATTTCTCCGCGGCATAGCCTTCCTCGTTGAATCCGTAGGTTGTATTCCAAACCTCCGAGCCGTCAGGTCGGAGAACCTGTGTTTTGAAGTAATAGTCAAAGGTGCCGAACCGGTTCAGGATGCTCTGCTTTTGAACGCGAAACCAGAACGTCACCTCCTTGTCGGCGTCCTTCGCCTCCCGGTCGAACACCCACACGGATTGGCCGGGATTCATGCCTGCACCCATCACGACCGGCTGGGCCAAGGCCTCCGGCAATGCCGTCAGCAGAGAAAATAAAATTGACGAAAGAATGACCGTCTGTTTGATAAGCCTTTTGATGTTTATATCAGGGAACGCGCTTGGCATGTTCAGCCCTCCTTAGACTGTATCTTGCGTTCACCCCTTTACCACATGTCAAGCCGGAGTACAGCCGTTTATTGACTGTTTCCGATCGAGTTGGGGTAGCCCCCCGTTTTGACCGGACACCTGAAAAGCGGAAATAAATGAAGATTACGGATAGAATTTCAACCCCGACAAAATCGGCCCTGGTTTCGTGATGTCAGCCAGCTGCGACGCGACGCCTCTCATTTCTTGGGTTCAGATCGAATAAATTTCGCAGAGACAGGATCCTGTGCCCACGTGCGAATCGCATCCCAGTCACGGAAATCCCCTTCCGGCGATCCCTTGGACTTCAGTATTTTCTGGTAAAGCCACGAAAGGTTGTTGTAATCCAACGCTCCGGCGAACGTTCCTATGCCAACAGGCCTGATTTCCGGCGCGGCCTTAAGGACGGGATTCATGTAGGACAGCGCTTTGGCCCGTTTCTCATCTGTCGGGCGGGCCAGGGATATGCACACGAGGAAATAGGCGACAGGCACCTGGCGCAGGATGGCTCTGTTCCTCTGAACGAAATCCAACGCTTCAGGCAGCCACTCGCCCTTATAGATCGCACTGCCGACGACCACGCCTTGATAGGAGCCGACATGGCTGGCATGCTTGATCAACGCCACATCGGCAGACATGCCCTGACTGCACAGTTCCTTGCCGATTGCATCAGCGACTCCCCCGGTTGAGCCATACTGACTGGCATAGGTGACCAAAACTTTCTTCTTCGTATTTTTCTTGCCTTCACATTTTCCTTCGGGGAACTTAATCTCCGCTGCATGGCCGATTCCCGCCCCCGATAGCCCATCGAGTGACATTGCCGTGATCAGGCAAGTGGACAGCGCCAAGAAATCACGGCGGCTGAAATTCCAGAGATCAATCTTTTTGAATCCCATCAGAATCCCCTCCTTCCCGTTCTATGCTCTGACGGAGATATTCCGTCAATTTACGGTCAGAGCGCCGAGGTGATGCCGCTGCCAGAAACCGATACTGGATTGATGCCGCGGAAATCGGTCTAAGTACTTGTAATCATTGCGGTAGAGTCGAATAATTCCCTTATCTAATTTGAATCATTCGACTATTCATATTTCGATTTTTCAATAAGCCCCTAAATATGCCCCCATATTTCAATCCACCGTCGGTTTTCTGGATGATAAATTCCGTTAACCGAGGGAAACAGACAACGCCCTTGATTGAAATGCTTCACCACGTTTCTGAGTTCAATCTCTCTTAGCGGTGGTTCATTATATCAAAATATGATCGAAAATAAAGCGCTAGACCGATGAGAAAAACGGATTTTTTACAAGGACCCGCATCGCCGTTGTTTAATGCAAGTTAGCCTAGGAGCGTTGCGCGAGGCCTCAGGCCCACACCCGCACTAAAAGAATTCTTCCCCGAACCCCCGCCACGACCCGGAAACGAAAGACCGTGGACGTTGGGTCCTCTCTACCTCCCCTGTTTCTGTAACTCATGAGTCAGGGAAAAAGGACCCGAACGACGCCAAGGGGCCGTGCTACGATTTTCGCTATTCTTTTCGCGCGACCGGAATCATATCCCGCCTCGCTACAACGGGTTGTGTGAAAATTTCCTTGACGTAAAAGACGCCTTTCCGTATCGTCGCACTGTCGGAAAGGTAGGTTCTTATTAAGAAAAAACAAAAAATATTATTAGAATTTATGAATAATACATTGTTTATTATCTTAATCAGCGCTGCATTTGTTATTGTGGCGTTCTTTTTTCTCTATAGGTTTCTGTTGCAGCTTACCACGAAGCCCGTTCTGGAAATCAGCCTTACACCCTATGATAGTTCGAGATGGCCTGAGAAGAACAAGATAAAAGACCTGATGGAAACGTTTCGGAAGTACGGATTCGATCTGGCCGGGCAGTATGAATGCCCGGAAATGCCCGGTCTCAAAATAGCCGGTTTTGTGAAACCATCGGAACAATGGGTTGGAGTCGTTAACGATCATCCCATTGCCGGAATCTGGACGGAAGTTTGCGTGCAGTATGCTGATGGTGAAAACCTCACCATTTCCAACGCACCTAGGGGGCAGGAAATGGATCATATGCCGGAATCAACCATGATTTATATGAAGGGAAGTTCTCTGGATGAACTTATCGCGAAGCTTCTGTATGAGAGAAAAAATAAGGCGCGTAAAACGATAACCAGGGAGGAATTTTCTTCTAATTTCGAAGACGCCTATAAAAAAGAAATGAAATGGCGCATGGAAAGGGGAGGGCCGACGGCACTGGAAGTAAAGCGGGTGGCCGATGAAATGGGTGTTCCTCTGGACAGCGCCAAGATGCAGGCGAAAACGCAACAATTGCAGAAAATATGGATGAAAGAGAAGAACAAGCCGAAGAAGATCAGGAGAGAAGTGATTGAAGCTGAACTGCCGGGAGAATATCAGAGGCCGGAATCATTCAGACAAATGATGGAACAAAAGAGTGAACCCCTGCCGCAGATGAACCTACCGGTCGTGCCTGTATATTTCATCCTGATTGCGGCAATAAGTTACTGGTGTTATTACGGTTATCAATACAACAACGTTCATGGGCCGGTGCCTCTGACAGATTTGGTTATCTTTTTTGCGGTCTTTCTTTTTCAGTTCATTATTCTGGCTTATATTTGGTCTTATAATAAACAGGTGAAAATGTGCCCTTATCTGAAACGCGTTGCCGATGTGAGCCCGGGGGCTTTTGTATTCATATCCGGTAAAGCCCCCACTCTGTTCTATGCCAGGGAAGGGTGGATAGGTAAACTTGTATTTTGGATGGGAGGCGATAATACGCCGGGCACGACCAGTCTGGAAGCAACCACAACGCGTTCCGGCGGGTGGCTGTCGATTTGTCAGAAGAGTTTAATCGGCAGGATATTCGGTCGTTCGGATGATGACAATATTCCGTTACCGGAGAGCGATTTCAGTAGAAAATTTACAATGTCGGCTTCGGATAAAGTATTGGCTCAGGAACTGCTCGGTGCCGATATCGCTGGTATCATCGTGCGTCTGGAGGAATTTAAGAAACCGTTCATCGATATTGATGGAAAATCTGTCGTCGTAAGAATTGATGGCGTATTATCCAGTCCGAGCAAGGAAGCGGAGCTGAAAAAATTTTTGGAAATTGCTGAAGACATTATTGATGCGGTCGTAAGCTTCCGCTAAGAGCGGACCATACAAAAATAGAGCTTTCCGCAAGATGCACCGGATGGAGAGTTGAAGATATCAGGGCTTGGGTCGGGAGTAAAATCTCTGAAAACAGGCAAAGCACAAAGGCCATTTCTGCTGACAAAGCTGACAAGAAACTGACAACGGGAAAATCGACCTAAGTACTTGAAATCATGGTGGAGGGAACGACGACCTACCGCAAAACAGCCTCAGAGCCCGCGCTCCTCGTAACTCATTGATAATAAACGCCGAAGTCATCTCGCACAACCACTTCCCGCCAACCCGACCAGAGAAACGATTTTCTCCCCTGATTTCCCGGCACCGGACGAGGGTGACGGGTTTGCAGTAAAACCGGATACCTGGCGTCGAGCCGCAACAACTTCGAATCCGGTTTTCGGACGCCGGTTCGGTTCCCAAAACGGGAATCGAACTGGGCAGGGCATCACCCCTTCGGCGGATACGGGTCGTTGCCGTGGCTGTCCTTGTTCTGGATCTTCCCGTCCTTGCCGTGGATGTAGAACTCGGTGCCTTGGTTCTGGCTGATCTTGCGCCCGGCATCGACGGCTTCCTGCTTCTTATCGAAGTGGCCGCTGCTACGGGTCGCGCCATCTTTTTTGACATCCCAACCGCCGTCGGCGTTGGGCACGACATGATGTGATCCTGGTTTCTTTGGCATGGTCGCCTCCTGTTTACATGGTTTCCGTTGAAATGTCTGGCTAAGATTGAATCAGCATCCTCTGCTCAGCATGGTCAACACGCCACTCCTTGCCTCGGTCATCGGTCAGGATCACGGTGAAAACGGACCTGCCAATCGAGGCAGAACTGCCGTCCTCCGAATAGTCATCAATCCCGAAGTGGGCAGAGAGAGACGCCGTAACCACAGCGCCAGGTGGTGCCAGTTGCCCAGCGTTTCGGAGGAGTGTTCTCTGACACATCCCGGCAAGAGTCCGGTTCCTCTCAATGTCGAATTCCGATGGTTCGATTCGTAGTTTCAGGAGGTCAATTGCCACCGTCGGCAACCGGTGCCGATACGCCAGCCAGGCATAATGCTGAGCCGAGCAGGCAAACATATGAGCGATGCCGCTGGCGAAGCTCTTGATATGCTTGCGACCCAATTTTTTCTGCTCGAATGGCGTATCTGCCGTTTCCATTGATCAACCCCAGCGCTTTGATTCAACCAGACAGGTTCACTCCGGCTGCCAGGCGCAATCTGCCCAGTGCGCTTCGTAGCGTTTCACAAAGTCTTTCATCTCCAGGATGTTGGAGGCAGGTTCGCGGCAGGCCCGGGCGCAGGTAGAAACGACATCCCGGTAGAACTCCGGAGCGACAGTCTTGATGCCCCCATAATTCATAAGCAACTCAGGAAGGCGCTCCGTGATTTTTGCTCCGCGAGGTGCCATCACAATGCTCGGGGGCTCTCCATAAGTGTTGATCAACACGTATCGCCAGCTTGGATCGGCGGCCCCCTGACGAGGGACAATCTCACAGGGACATGCATCTCCACCGCCGGAAATGCCTTCATAGACTTCCTTGAGGGCCAGTGGTTTGTGGGCCACCAGGACATAAGGTCCGGCCTCTACATATCTGCCCATGCTTTCGTCGTATTCGATGCCGAGCAAGGCTTCCAGGTCAAAACGCGCATGCCGGTCAAGGGACGCCTTCCCCGAAGTGAACCATTGAAGTTCCCGCAGGGTGATCCCGGCAGACTTGGCAATCTCTGCAGGTGAATTGGGCCAGCACGCCACGAGGTTCTTGGCGATTTCGGCTGCGTTGTCATAGTCACTGTCGGCCCAGAAATCATCATCCTCGACGATATCCTCCGGTGCCTTCTCACCTGTCAGTAGCCAGGTACAGCCATCAAACCCATCGTAATTGAAATATCGGGGCTGATCGGGCGGCAGAGATGTCTCCCAGGATGACAGCCATGGGCCAGGCTCCCAGTCGAGTCCACCTGCCACTGTTGGCATCGGCGCTTGCGCCGGTAAGGTCAGCCACTGCTGGATTCTGTCTTCAACCTCGCGGCTATTGACGCCTCTGCGGCCATCCCTGACACGGAAATCATGGTCAACTTGAGCGTACCGGCAAATGGCCTGGATGGACCCGGTAAGAGACCGGTCATTTCCGTCGTGCTTCCTCAGCAGCCACCGGCTGGAGTCCTGGGCTGAGCGCAGGGAAGCTGGAAGGGATTTCTCCTTGGCATCGGCAACCTCGATCTGGACTCCGATTTTTGCCATTTCCCCTACTAGTTCAGGGCTGGCCGTCGCGATGTGGCGGTTGATCCGCAGGATGTCCGGTCGGCCACGCAAGCCCTCGGCGTTACGCCATGCATCCAAAAGAACATCCCGGAAGGGCCTGGGCTGATCGACTGGGGTAAAGGTCATCCACCGAATGGGCAACCCGGCAACGGTCAATCCATAGAGTATGAGCGGGCTGAGCCCGTATCGCTCTGCGGCCTTGATCTTGATCGGGTCCCGCACTGATACGATGCCATGCTCTGGATGGTGGAAAAGGAACTTGGCTATTGCAACGTAGAAATGATGCTCTCTTGGTGATGGCTGCGCCTGCTGATTCATTTACCCTCCTGGGGAAATGCGAGCTTTCCCCGAGAACTATCGTAGGCTCCGCGCTCCCCCAGCAACCGGGCCAACAGCAGGGCGCGAGATACTTCGGATCGATGATCTGGATTTCTACTGCAGGAGTTCATTCATTCGCTCCTGGAAATACCTTGGGTATTTTTCCATCACCGCATTGGCTCCGTCCCGGTCTCGTTTCAGCGCCTTCACGAGATCCTTCTTCTGGGTCGCAGCCAGGTTCAAGGATGCGGCGAGGTCCTGAGCGATGACGCGGTCCGAAAAGCCAAGTTCATAAAGGGCAATGGTGGTTTCGGTGGGCAGACCATATTTCAGGCGCTTTTGAAAAAGCTGCAGATGATTGATCAGGTCTCCGGTGCCGTCTTGGTCGAGGGTTTCGATGAATTCAGTCACAGCACCTACAACCAGCGCACCGTCATAAGCGAGCGTCCCTTCGCAGACGTCGACGACATGATCGATCTTGAACTCCCTCCGGCGGGTGCCCCATATCATCTTGGCTTTTCGCTTAAGGATGATTTTCAGGAGATCGCTGAAGGGCTTTCCACTGATCCACCCATGCGCGATTTCTTTTAGCACCTCCGGCTTATCGAACTTGGTGAATACGCCACCGTTGATATGCCGGGTAAGCAATGGCCAGGCAAGATCGAGAGCTTCTGTTTCATCAACAATCGAAAGCAGGCTGTCAGCGTTGGACTGAACCCATCCCTCAATGGCTTGGGCATCCTGAATTCCGTAAAGCGTCCTGCCGTAGATTTTGCGGCGAGCCGGATCTGTGATGTTTGCGGAGATGTTCCCAGCGAGAAGCTGAAACAACTCGCGGATATGCTCCTTTTTCTGATCATCAGCCAGGAAGAAAGCCAGCGTCCCTTCGGCCAGGCGGGTCACATCAGCTTCCGAAAGACCATCCTCCGATTCATCCCAATGGGATAACAGGAAGCTCTCGACTGCACAGATGAGGCTGATTCTCCAGGCGACTTGCCGCTCGACACCGTCTCGTGAGAAATTTTTGTCTCCATGTTGTGCGGCTATCCCAGCAGCCAATTTGGCAACTTCAGCAGGATCGTCGATATAGGCCTTGGCAAAATCCAGAGCCTCCATGGTGATGGTGTATTTCTCGTCATCGCTCTTGATGGGGTCGAATATCGATAGAAGATTGCTGATGCATGGCTCAGAATTGCGCGGCTCCAGAAGTTCTTTCACCTGATCCCAGCGCCATTTATCGTTACGCGCCTTTCGCTTGTCATAGATCACCGGATCGGCAAACAGGATGCTGCCTTCGGTATGCATCCCGGCTCGACCCGCTCGGCCAATGAGGTTGTGGAAATCGCGAACCTTGATGCGCTCCATGCCCTGGTAGACACTGGTCACGATGAGGTATCGAATCGGAAGGTTTACGCCCTGCGCCAAGGTAGAGGTGCAAACAACGAATCGCACAAGGTCGTCACGCATGGCATGCTCCACCGCCAGCCGGATACCATGCGGAGTATTGCCATGATGGGAGAAAATGCCATGTGCCGCGCTCTGGGACGCCGGAGCGTCAGCACCGAGATTCTCGACGTGCAGATGGGTCAGCCGCTCAACTTCCTGAGCGTCAGAAAAATCTGATGGTAAGGCCACGGGTGCGCCTCGCTCGATAATATCAACGGCCTTTTCGCAGACGCTGGCCGCTGTTGACTTCCTTCCGCAGAAAAGAGCGATACTGCCATTCGGGACCAATTTCAGACCAAGGTAAAGTGCGATAGCCTGCCCATCGATCTTTTCAGGAAAAAAACGGTCCGTCCTTTCCCGCTTCTTCCTCCCGAGATTGAATCTTTCAATCACCCTCGGAACGAAAAACTCACCTTGTTCAGCATCACGGCTGTCGACGTACTCGATTCTTCCCAACTGATCGAGCCAGCTCGCGAATCCGACCGACCTGAAAGTCGGAATCAGGGTTGTGCCTTCGACGACATTGGGCTCCCCGTTGAGCCATTCTCCAACAGCCTCGGCGTTGCTAATGACCGCTGAGATCAGCACCTTCTGAGTTCCTTCGGGAATCATGGAGCGCAGCGACGTCAGGAGCAGCTCGTATGTGATGCCTCGGGTGCCGCTGTCGAACTGGTGGCCTTCATCAAAGACCAGCAGGCCAACGTGGGCAGCCAGCTCCGGAGCGTGTCGAAGGACGTAGAGCAGCTTCTCGGGGGTTACCACCAGAATTTGTTGGTGCCCCAAGAGTTCGGCAATCTCGAAGTCGGTCTGTAGGGCATCGGATAATTCATCCACCTTGGTGGGTTCGTTGTGGAATGCCTCGACAAGACTGTTCTTTATCTCATGACACAGCGCCCTAAACGGGGCGATGATGATGGCCAGTGATACGCGCTCGGCCAGAAACGCGCTTCGAAGAATCAGCTCTGTTGCCTTCGTTTTGCCAGCGCTGGTGGGCATTTGAACGATGGCAGACTCACCTTTGAGAACATCAGCCTTGCCCAAAAGGTGTTGCGCAGGCCAGAGTTCCTTGATGAACGAATCCTTTTGCAGCGCATGGAGCCATTTGTCGCGGGGCAACCCGGAATATGACGGCAAAGCCTTCCAGGCGGAATTCTCCAGCTTTTTCCTCAGAACGGCCGCGATCACATCACCAAATAGAAGCTGCCTTGGGGTGCCGAACTCATAGACGGCGTCCCTCAGCTTCGTGGCCAAATCGAGAAGATTATCTTCGCCATTCCCATTCTCGAAAAACTGGAGAATCCATTTTGAAATCCCGTCGATGAATTCGCCGAATGGTCCCTCGGCTCCATCAAAATAGGTCCCCAGATCGGCCTGCAGCAACCAGAGCAACAGGTCTTCTAAACCATCGCCATCCAGACCCGGGCAGTCGCCATCGATGCGCTTCGCCAATACCGACGCGCTTCCAGGAAGATCGCACAGGTAATAGGAGGCGGAGCCCAGAAGCACGAGGTATGGATCAAGTGTCTCGTTCAGCTTTGACTGTAGGTAGGAGTCGAAAAAACGGGCGGAAAATAGAAGATTGGTTTTCAGCTCTGCGAGAGAATCGGGATTTGGCTCCTCCCGGTTGGTGGTGGCGGCGAGGTCACCAAGCAGGCCAATCGTGATGGTGAAGAGCTTGGCCGGATCTTGGATGATTTTGATGTGATGCTCTTCCGGAACGCCGTACTCGATCATCTTTGCCTTTGACCGAGTGACGCCCAGCAGGAGTTGGGACTTCTTTTCAGGCCTCATCCGCAGCCCTCCTGTAGAGCTCGTGGACAAGGTCCATCATGCCGGGTCCCTTGATAACCAAGAGGACAAGGCTATCACCATTAGGATGAGGAAAGACCTCCTTGGATTTCGCTGACTTGGGAATTTTTTGGCAGTCTGCCGAAGCCAATTCATCGGCGTCGAAACACTCATCAGAAATGATAGCCGCAGCGCCGTAGGTTTCCTTATAAGGCATATCTACGGGGCTTTGAAATCTCTCGATCCTTTGAGCCTGTTCGATGTCCTTTTTTTCAAAAAGCTTTTGCTTGATGAAGTTCAGCGATTCATCGATTCGAATGTGATCCTTGGCAGAATCGTTGATGGCATCCTGCAGGCGGTTGACCTTGGAGGCGGAAAACTTTGTTTTGGATTCAAAGACAAACAACACATCCTTGGTGGAGGCTTCGCCGTCTTTTTTATGAAATCGAAATCCAATGACATCGCTGCCCTTGGGCGATTCATCTCGAACAACCTTCGATGACCACCGTACTCTGGGTACCCAGTAACCGAGAAGCCATTGCAGGTAATCGGAAACCAGGATTTCGCCAAAATCTCCCGCTCTGATTCCTGGGCCGAGTTTTGATGTTTTGCACGGGAACTTGATATTGGTCAGATAATCCGGACGCGGGCGTTTGCCCCGGAGGAAATCGATCTCGGTATCCAGGCAGTAATGATTCCGGAAGTGTTTCGCCCAGCCCGAGAGCACTGCCTCGTCTTTCTCATGATGAAACTCCCAGACCTCGACCTCCTTGCCGTCGGCGGTCTTTAGTCGCTCACCGGTGTCGACGAGCCATTTTGTATGATCTGAAGTCCAGGGCATTTACAATCCGTTTCCAGGGTTACATATCTCTCTTCTAAATTCGAGCAGCAGTGAAGTGATTACATTCATAGCCATACGCATTGGGGCGCTGCCGATGTCATTCCAGAACCTGTAAAAGCTGTTCCCGGATTTCCTTCGCCGTAGCACCTAGATCAACGGTGGCAAATTGGATCTCATGGTTCTGGATCACGACGGCCTCGTTAACCATATCGCCCACCGATGGGTGAAGGAGCAGACCCGAGGCGTTTTCAGCGAGGAGATCACCTTTACCTTCCTGGGACCTCAAGTAGGCGTAAATCTGATAGACGTATCCGCTGCGCAGTGATTCTTCCCGATACCAGCCACGTGTCACCACTGAGTTGAACTTCGTATCAATGACGATACGGCGTTCCGCGACCGGGTGGTCGAGGATGATATCGGTTCGCATCGAGGGGAGAATCTTATCTATGCCCAGACTCTTACTTTCAATCTGCCAGCCAATTGTTTTGCCTGCATCGACGCGCCACCCTTTTTGGGAAAGCACGACATCATAGAAGCCAGCGATCCCTTTCTCGTAAAGCTTCCGAATCCAGGTAATTTCTCTATCCGGTAACGACAATTGTTTTGAGCCTGCGGCCTCTGTAGGTAGGGCAAGACTGAAGGCCAGATGGGCCGCAGCAACCATCGGTTGATCATCTGCATCGTGCCTCCCGAAGCGGTCGATGGAGACCTCGCCACGATTCGGACGCTCCCCGATTACGCCCATGCGCCTCAAGCTTGCTGCCAAAGACCGACATCGGTGTGCCAGCCCCCCACGGAGAACGATTTTGGATATTTCCTCCAGGGCCGTCCGTACATAGCGGTTTCGGGCTGTATCGATGGTCAATTCATGGAATCGACAGGCAACCTTTCCACGATCCAGTAATCGATGCCTCTCTGTTTTCAGTAGGTCGATGCGCCCGCGCACGCGGCCAAGAACAGCCTCACGCGATTGGTAGCCATAACTCAAGTTGCGCTGAATACGACGCTCGACGCGACGGCAAAGCATCTCTGCGACTAGGTCTGGTATGTCATCAGGGTTATCCTCCACGGCGACCTTCGCCTTTTCGAGATCCCTGAACAAATCCGATGCGTACAGCATGAGCAGCCAAAGGTTGCGCACCGGGATGCGGCCTATTCGGCCAATCCCTTCATGGGCGTCTGATATCAAGTTGGCCGCAGCAGGTGTCACGATCAGTATCCTTCCAGCAAGCGTTCTCTCGCCTTCTGGGATTTCTCGAGCGCATCGAACCAATATTCATCGAGCAACGGACCGATCTCGGTATCAACCACCTGACGGAACCATTCCCGGGCATCACTGATGGGAATACCAAACGGCGGTGTGACATAGCTGTGCCCCACTCGAAACTGAGGCCCGAGACCGGTGTCGGCTGAAATCTCGCTGTTCAGGGCAATGAGACGCTTCTCGATTTCGACAAGGATTTCTGAATCAATACCGCACTGGGATTGAACCCAATCGTGCCAGGGCTTGCCGAGCGTGGGCTCCAAATCGATGAAGGCAAAACGGCGACGCAACGCCAGATCGACCAGAGCGAGGGAGCGGTCGGCAATATTCATCGTACCGATGACATAGAGATTGTCCGGGATGAATACACGCTCGCCATCTGACCGTTTATAGGAAAGCTCCAGGGCCTCATTCGGCGTTCTCTTGTCGACCTCGAGGAGCGTCAGCATCTCGCCGAAAATCTGTGCGGGATTCCCGCGATTGATCTCTTCAATGACTACGACATGTCTTGACGTTGGATCTTTCGCGGCGGCCTTCATCATCTCCACAAAAGGCCCATCCACCAGCGTGAGCTTTCCGTCTCCCACTGGCCGCCATCCACGAATGAAATCCTCGTAGGAAAGGTTCGGATGAAACTGCACCGCTCGGACTTTGCTGTCGTCGCGTTGCCCCATCAAAGCGAAAGCCAATCGCTTGGCCAGCCAGGTCTTTCCCGTGCCCGGCGGCCCCTGGAGGATCAGGTTTTTCTTGGTCCGAAGGCGCTCGAGAATCTTTTCGAGTTTTTCCCGGGCGATAAAACATCCATCCGTCAGAATGTCATCGACGGAGTACGGTTCGATGGGTGCAGCCGTGATCTCTGCCTCGGGTGTGGCATCCGCTTCGTCATCCTGCGCATCAGGGTCTGTGGCATTTGGGTGGGCAGATGTCCCACTATCTTTGAAAAGCCAGGCGGCAAGTGACAACTCCGGAAATGAGTGGACGGGATAAGCATCCTCCTGGAAACGAGCCTCAAGGGTGTCCAGCACCGCCAGATAATCCGTGGCGTTGCAGCGGCCCTTGGGGCCGTTCATGCCAATCTGAATGTTGAGCTTCTTGCTGATGTAACGCTGGGACTGACCATCAAGGGTCGGAAAATTCCAGGGACGAATCCAGTACAACCCCATGGTAAGGTTCCACCCCACACCATAGCGCTGCGTCGCGTTGTCATAGGCTGAGACAAATGCCGACCGCGCCTCCGCATCATCCGATTCCGCGAAGGCAATTGCCTGAGCAAAGGCTTCCCAGAGGGTGTCGATGTCATCTGGTTGGCGTTTGTTATCGAACCCGAAAAACCATGACTTCTGATTATTGAGAATCGGAATCCCTTCAAAGGAGTCCGGAACAGGCTCAGACACTCCAAGCAGACTGGCAAGCTCGCTCGCAATAGCTTTGCGATTTGCATCGGTGATCCCCCGGTTGAATATGCCCATAGCCGTAAAGGGGCAGATGTCCTTCAGGGGGCCAGAGGAACCATCCGCGAATTGATCCTGCAGGTTGGAGAGGCCATCCACCTTCGAGGCAATAACGTGAATTCCCGCAATTAGCTCATCCCGCCTATTCTGAAAGGTAAGGAGCTTGTCTGCTACCGCTTCGTAAAAGCGGGTCCAGTTGAAACGGCGCTTGTCGACAGCACTATCACCGAAGCGTTCACGCCAGTAAGGGGCATTGCGGAACCGGTTGATGTCTTGTGCCTTTTCCTCGAAGGTGAATCCGATCAGCGCATCTGTGGTCCAGTCGCCAGGCAAGACCCGCCAGACCGTGCTTCGATTGGTATAGAAGTACCACTCACGCGGAGGATCGAAAGGTTTCCAGTCAACCTTCAAGGTGCGGCCGTCGCCGAGGTTCTCTTTTACCGTGCCAATGGCTTTGATCGCCATGACGGAAACGGTTTGGCCCCGGCTATCAAAGGGGAGATCGTGCTTCCGCGTATAGGACGACTTGATCGCAATGCGATCCCCAACCTGGATGGACTTCACAGCGTCGAGATATTTGTCCTGATACCCATTTTCCCATATGCCTTCCTGTAGAAAGCGGGGTGTCTGATCATCGGTTCCGCCGTATGTGGCTCCGACAAACCAACAGGCTCGGGCTCCGGCTCCTTCAGGTTTAGAATTCATAACATCTATTCTCCTCCATTCTCATATCGCCCCCTCAATTTGCATCTCATGGTCAACAGAGCACCGCGTTCAAAGAACGGCAAGTCGATGGTGTCGCATACCGAACTGCAATACTGCTCGGCAAAGAGCTGCAGGTGAGCGGCGTCACGAGCCACGTCCGGATCGGATGGCAGATACTGGAGAAGCGCGTCGCTGATAAGCATCACAAACTTGCTTCTCGCCCGGGTCAGCGTCACATTGAATCGTCTCGGGCTTAGGATGAATGCATCTTCAGACGCAACAAAATCCCGGTCGGCCACCACATAACTGGAAAGGATCAGGTCGCGCTCCTGACCCTGGAAGCGGTCTACGGTGTCCACAAATGGAGGCGGGTCCATCGTCATGCCGGCCGCATCCACGAGCAGATTTCTGATGGATGCCATCTGGGCTCGGTGGGGAGTCACGATGCCGATTTTCTGCGTCCAAAATTCCTGGGCGCTTACTCCGGCCTGTTGGGCGTCGACCAGCTTCTTGTACAAAAGGGTCAAAGCGGAAACGATCTGCGCCTCAAAAGGGTTTGATAACGTATAGGTGTTGGCGGAGTAGCTGATCACCACCACAGGGCAGGCTGGGTCAAGAATGCGGAGAAACTCGTCGGACCATGGCAACTGCTCAGGCCAGTCGGCGGGTCTTCCATCAATATTGATGGCGAGATCCAGCTTTCTCTCGGGGAAGAACGCCTCGTATTCGTTCTTATAAAAACGCTTACAGGGCCATGCGGAAATTTCCACGTTGGTCCGGTAGTTGTGTTTAAGCTGCACCGGGGTGATGCCGTGGGTCTCCTTCATGTAAGAGAAAATGCAGTCAAACAGCCCTTGAACGCTATCCTTCATCTGGAAGCCGTAGATCGGCCCAAGCTGCCGGTCGTCACCTGCAAGGACAACATGCCCATCAGATTTCAAAAGCAGAAAGTAGGCCGCAGCCGCAGCAACCTGAACCTGTGATGCCTCGTCGATCACCAGAAGATCAAACCATTCGGCGGTCGGCTCACTATCCTGGTGGTCTTTCTCAGCAAGTCGTCCAAGTTGTTGCCAGGTTCCACCCACGATGATGATCCCGGTATCGTCGCCTTTCAGGGCATTCACAAAACCCTGAGCCCTTGCAGAGGTCCTCGGCATATCTTCGATCTGATCACTCAAGGGAGGTGCGGAGGAGTCGCTTCTCACCCTTGTGACACGAACCGGGCAAGCTAACGCTCCGACAGTGGCCGTCCGTCTGTTGATCAGTTCCAGGACTTCGTTGAGGACGTTATCGATAGCGTTGTAGTTGCTGGACCCGATACCGACACGCAGCGGAATTCCCGCTTCGGCGTAATGCTCAATCCACCCGAGAATAGTCCCGGCCAGGACCGTGGTCTTTCCTGTTCCCGGCGGCCCCCAAAGCAAAGAAATCCTGTTTCCGAATGCATCGTGAAAAAGGGATTCCTGCTTTTCGTTAAAGGCATCCTTCAGGTATGGTGTTACCTTCGCATACAACTGGTTGGTATCAGTGAATGTTTTTCCTGCAGCCAGCGAGCCGGGGGTATACATCAGGCTATGGGCTGGTTCGGTCATTTTTGTCGGTCTCTTAGCCATTGCCTTACCTCCGCTTCCTGGCACGTTTGATCGGTGCTGCCTTGCCGCCAACAGACCTCAGTGCTTTTTCTATCCTGTCGCTCGAAAAATCCCGGTACATCGGATCAAGGACAAGCGGTGAGTCGAGCGCCACGAGTCCTTGGGCGACGGCAAACTGAAAGAGCCCCTGGTGACCCGGCTTAAGAACCACATAGGGATTGTCCTGCATGGCCTCCAACCGAATGACCTCTACCTGAAGCAATGCCCCTATCGACTTGTTCGTCATCCACCGCTCGGTCAGGCCGTGTTCGCCCAGCAGTTCTTCTGCATCCTGGAAGCCCAATCCAAGTCGCCGACGCCACGGTTCGTCGAGATCCACGTATTCATTCTCGTTGGATAGGGCGACGGTAAATTCGCCTTCCTTGATTCGGGAATCCCTGCTGGTCGGAGAAAAATCGAAAACATAGAGCGTTTCGTGTTGGTACTGTGGATTCGCGAACTTGATCTCATCGATGATCGGATCAGCCTCTGCTTGAGGCTTCAAGGTCAACCCGCGTATCGAGAAAAACCTCGCCTCCCGTTCATCGACGGGCAGTGAGCGAGTGTTCCGGTTCTCCATTTCCTGGCACGCGACATTGAGCTTCTCAAAAGCGATCAGGCTTCTTGCTGCCTCCGGAACACTTGCCTGGGAGGATCGTGCGGCAGAGAAGCCGCTCTTTTTCAGCACCAACCGGTCTTTGTAGTTTTCACGCAGTCGCCGGACGATGTGCTGCAAAGCTTGCAGGTGAACCTTCGTGGCCCGCTTAATGCCATCGTAGAGTTCGTCCCGGGTGTAGCGCCTCCACTTGGATGGGTCAGTAGGATGAAGTTTATTGAAATGGCGAACGAAAATTTTGTCCTGCCACAGCTCATAGGCACGTTCGAAGGGGATCTGATCGCTCATTGGGGTAGCGAACCCAAAAGGCAGATCGAATTTATACGGGGTGCCATCCTCCCGAACATTTGGGAAGAAACTGTTCGCTGCATCAAACAGGGAGTAATCGTGGGCAACCGGCAGCCCAACCAGCATTCGAAGAACTTCCTTGACGATGGTCCCAGGCTGGGACTTGAAAGCATCCGGATCGGGCAACAGGCTGTCCGGTGGGAAGAATCGGGTAAGTACCTCGATCAGTTCGATCACGTCAGGGTTCTGCATATGACGCTCGAACATGCGCTTGAGCTGACGCACCTCCAGCATGTCCCAGAAGAAGATGTGGGAAGAAAGACGGTCACGAGCGGGTAGACCGGTGTTGACAGTCGACACCTCCTCTAACCACTCAGAGACCACGGTCGCAAATTCCTTTAGCCTCTCGCGTTCCGTTTCCGGGTTCATCGCATCGACACGGTCGACGATGAAAATCTTTTCGTCCGTCACCGGAGGATCGCCGGGTTTGCGGCCGTGCGGGAAATAGAGCCGCGCCGCGCCCAAGGCAAACGAGATACCAGAGCCCGGGTCGAAATGAATCGTGATAAAGATGCTTTGGTCAGTCCAGGCAGGGATCATCGCGCTGCGCCGCCCATCGACCGGTAAGGGTGCCCCCTCGGTCAGGGAACGGGCACGAGTGGCCAACGCTGGCCCATCCGCCCGCAACTGGTGGCTGGAGTCGATAACGGATTGCCAGCGATCATCTGCGGTAGTCACGGCTTCGGTCAGCTCCGCTGTAGAGGTAATGCCATTTGAACGGAGCAATTCCGCCTGCCCCTGATTGAGCCAGGCCAGCCGGGAAAGATGATCGCATTCGGATGCCTTGTCTCGGCAGTAGCGAACGTAGTCGCAAAGCTGGCACTTGGGACCGACGTGCCAACTGGCATCCTCCATATCGGTCTGTAGAACCCGGAGAAGGCGATCCTCGAAAAACTGCTTTACGTGGACTTCATAGACTTCATACGGAACCCGAATCAGCGTTTCGCTGAGGGCCTCGGAAACGGGATCTGCGGCTCCCTTGGCCTGATTAAGCTGGACCAGGTTCCTGAACGCATTGATGTCGTGGCTTCCTGGCCAGATGGTGCCTTCCGCCGAAACGGCATATCTACCGCCAAGTCCCTCTTGCTGGATGGCTGTGGCCAACGCCAAAGCGTAGTAGGTCACCTCTGTGAAGTGCCGGAGGGATGGCTCCGCAGCCATTTTCACATCAATGATATGGATTTCGTATTCAGGCACAGTCCCATTGCCGATCAGCGGCGCACCAGTACCACCTGGACGTATCCAAAGGATGTCCGGGCGTACTCTTACCTGGTCGAGACCGAAGTCGTCGTATGCCTTTTGAAGGCCGGGAGTAATGTTTGTGGGAACCGTGAACTCCGCCTCGATAATTGCCTGCGGTGGTTCCTGTTGCCGGAGGATGTCAAAAAGGTTCTGGATCTTCTTGAAGGGCTTCCGTCCCAGAAGATCATCGACCTTGTCCTCGAGAAGGAACACAACTTTCCCATCATCTGAGGTGTCGATCAGATCCTGGTATTTGTCGGCTTCCCAACGCCGCCCGGCCGCTTTGATAAGTTCAATACCAGGGCGTTTGTAGGTTTCGGCCGAGACTCCAAGTGAGTCCCTTTCAGCATCACTGGCCAGACGAAACCGGAGAAACCGGTCACAATCGAATTTGAATGTTAGGGCAAGCGTT